>OFMJ01000299.1_pt1 | contig 57480 bp, 55 predicted proteins | sample 1541801 | NCBI WGS metagenome assembly OFMJ01 (sample SAMN04209234, study PRJEB22552) | human gut metagenome | biome: gut; material: feces | host: Homo sapiens | place: USA: Oklahoma
TGGAACAGCTTGCCCCATGGAGCGAGACTGCGAAAGCGAACTGTCAAAACTAAACTAGAGTAAAACGCTTGCATCTATCATTTTGGTGCAAGCGTAATTCATGGATAGCGTAGCAATATTTTGCGCTTACTTTTTATTGGCTACAAATTGGCTACATCTGCCATTTGGCTACTATCTGGGACTGTTGTTCCGTTGATAAGATTTTCAAGCTGTTGTGCGACTTCGGCTTGTTTGTTTGGATACAGATGACTGTAAGTATTTAAGGATCTGGATTTCCGACAATTCTTGATGTATGGAAGTCGGAAGGATGGATAAAACCTGAATTAATTGAAGACACAAATCTTGATCAGGTGACCCTTTTGATGAAGATGGAGCGAGAATCTGATGAAAATGTCATAGAAATTTCGGAAGAAAAAATCAAGCGGTTAATGCCAGAATACTCTAAGAAAAAGCTTACTAAGGCGTGTAAGATACTTAAAATGATTTCACAAAATCCGAATATTTCTATTGATGAATTAAGAATAGCTTTAGATGTTACAGATAGAACAATTGCAAGATATATATATGAATTAAAAGATAAAGGTATCATAGAGCGAAAAGGACCAGATAATGGTGGAGAATGGAAAATCAAGCAAATAAATGATATTGAGTTTGGCACTTAAGGTGGCCCCCAAACTGGCACTCAAGAATATTTTGGAGTTTGTTTCATTTTTGACACTGTTTGTTGAGTATGATATGGGACGGAGGAGATTCAAAATTATGGACATAAGTAAAAAAGATTGGAAACTATTTAGAGAAAAACTATCGGATTGGCAGGAAAAATATATAGAAGGCCTCATCAAAGAGTATGTGAACTATCTGAATGATGATACAAAGCATGCATCAGAGAAATTCTGGGGACTGGAAAAGCGGATAAAAAAAGATAGGCATCATCCGGGAGTTATCATGGAGATGAGTAAGTCAGAGGGAATATGGGATATCGTCTGTCTTATAAGACTGAATGTGATTACATATGATGATTTATCAGATTTCAGTGACGAATTGCGACAGGAAGTAAAAAGAATACTTGAGATGAGCAGGTGATACATATGGAGATAGGTGCAACAAAAACAGTTCAAGAGCGATTAAAAACAACAAAAATTGATGAAATAAGGGGGGGGCATTTGTGTTTTGCTGGGACACGCATTTGACGAAAATAAAAGGAAGAAACGTTCTGTTTATTGTAAATGCCAGCAATCGTTATACAATAGCAATGACAGATATTGAGCCAAGAAACTGGAATTACTATACAATGTATATCAGTCGTGTGATCCATGGCGTGATGCAGGAAATGGGATATTCTGAAGAACAGATAGCACAATACTTTAAGATGTCAGGGGATATGATTGTAACAAAGACACATGGTAAGAAATCGGTTGGTGGCATTAATAGAATGGTAATGGATGCTCAGTATTTTGATAAGAAGCTGGAGAAAGAAGCAAAGTATCAATGGGAACTTAGTGAGTATCTGAACAGGGATATTTGTCAGCCGGAGGGATTTGATGCGTATGGATATCCAAGTGAGCTTTTTAAATTAGACATGGAGCGATTAGAAATTGTTCCTAAGAGGAAGCCTGCAAAGGTAATCGATTTTACTCAGTACATAGATACTAATCGTGGTGCTAACCATTAGTGCAATGTACTAGATGAGACGATGATTTACAATTTCTACTTTGACAACTTCCTGATGAACAAGAGTTCCAAAGTGCTTACTTTCAGAATCAGGTATTGTCACGTCGGCTTTGCGCAATTTACTGACCTAGTTGTAAAAAGTACCAGAATGAATTCCGTGTGCTTTACACCACTGACAGTCAGAAAGATCGCTGGAAAGCATTTAATGCTGACCAGTGATTATACGGAAAAGGTAATCGAGCAGAAAACAAGAAAAGTGTTGGGAATGCTAAAGAGTAGTGTGAAGTTTGGTGAGGGGAATAATGATGTGGAATTATGATTTTGTTACAAGAGAAGAATTTGAAAGAGTTAAAGATAAAGTCGAAGATTATATTATTATGCTTGGTGGAAAAATATTTCCCGTTGAATTGCCTTATATTCAAAGAGAAGCTTCGTATTCAAGAGATAATGTGATAGAACATATTTCTACAAGACGTATCTTTGAATTCAAAGGAGAGTTTTACAGAGTGACAGAAATCTGTTTTAAAAAGCCATTTATTGCGCTGGAATCTGGAACTTTTGAGGAACTTATGAAAAATATTATGGAAGATGCGAATTCTTTTTCATACGACTTGCCGGATAATGAATTACTGAATGAGGTGAAGTATTCATTAGGAATTGTGCCATATCCAAAAGTATAATTGTATTTGGTTAGTTAGAATGGGATTGAAAAAGCGTGAAAACGAATATAATAAATATGCTCCATTAGAAGCGATTTCTAGTTCTTGGTTGTAACAGAAGTTTTAATTATCAACATTATTTTTTACAAATGATCATGAATAAATTTTTTTATAGTAAACGAAAAATATTGGAACCTATCCCCGTTCACGCTATAAAGGTTTCGACATATGATATAGAGAAATAGATCAATAAAAGGAACCTAAAATGAGAGCAAATACAGCATGTAATAATCGGATTGATTATTCTAATTTTCCGGGGGAGCGGATTTTACCGTTTGTTTTTTCTTTGAATACAGAGGAGTCGATTTTGACTCCTTCAGGGGACGAATATCAGAAGTTTTGTTATGATATTGTCGGTGTGGGAGAAGACACATCTGAATATGCAGACTTAAGTCATTTTCTTTTGGGAATTTGTAGTGCAATCACACGAAATGATATTGTCGATATTACCGTTTCAATTAATGATGAGTCTCAGAAAGTTATTTGGGGAGAAAATGTGGAAATAAAGACAGCGGAGAAACCAGATAAGCCGACGGGATGTATCGGATTGAAATTTGATTTTCCACTAAAAAAACAGAATGGATTTATGAAAGTTTGTATTTCACTTCGCACGCCGTATAATGTTGGTCCGGTCAATGTTTGTGTGTATGGAGGAGGAACTACGGCAACAGGCTTGACGATTTGTGGTCCTTCATGTGAAGAGAATGAACCGTGTGAATCTGTCTTTTATCAGAAAGAAACTGTTTGTGTGCCGGTGAAAGTAACTCCATTTGCAAAGCCGGGCACTGCAAAGACTATTTGTTGTGGTGAACCGACCGTGCAGGGCGGAGCACAATGCACAGGAAATCAGACGTCATGTATGTTTACGATTACGCAAAGTCTATGCGTGGAGATTCCGATTTCATTTGGCGCGGTGGTTGAGACCGGTACGGCAGTTGTACAGTGTGGCACTGTTTCGGAAACGCAGTGTGATTGTTCGGATGATGTGGAGGAAGAAGTAAGAGAACAAAGGGGCGACGAAAATAGAGAAAGGCGTTTTTTTAGTCGATAAAGGTGATCTGTTCGTGTTTTGCCGGTAGGTATGACTATGTTATATTGAGCTGCAAGAAGTATTTTCTTGCGGCTTTTTAAAATGAAAGTTTTTTGGGTGAAAAACCTACGTTAAACATCGTTAAGTCTTTGTAAACTGTATTGAAATGCAACAAAAAATTGATAATAATAAGCTCGTAATGAGTAGGAGAAAGAGCTGAAAAGGAGAAAAGACAGTGAGAAAAAGATTAAAAACAAAAATGCAGTTATCGTTGGCAGCAGTAACGATGGTTTCTATGATTGGAAGTACGCAGGTACAGGCATTTGGAGAATATGGACAGGGAGATGGAACAGACAAGTTAAACAGTGGACTTACAGCGACGCAAGAGTATCAGAAGTGGTATGACACAAAATGGAATCAGCAGGAAAGCGGAGAGATGGATTCCGGGAAAATAGTGTTAACACCGGGAAAAGATGAAAAAGATCTGAATTTTGCATGGTATTCTGAAGAAAAGGGAACTCCGCAGGTTCGGATTTCAACGAATCAAGATATGAGTCAGGCAAAAACTGTTACGGGAACAGTGCAGGCGATTGAGAAGACGAATTCATTCAAAACATATACAGCAAGCAATAAAGTATCGTTGGAGGATTATTTACAGGAAAACACAACTTACTATTATCAGTATTCCATAGATGGACAAAACTGGAGTGATGTAAGCGAATATCGTACACATTCATTTACAGACTACCAGGCGGTACTGGTGGGAGACCCTCAGATTGGGGCATCTGGAAGTAATGGTCAGGGGACAGAAGATGACACAGATATCGCAGTGAATACTTATGCGTGGAACAAAACCTTGAATCAGGCATTAGGAGAAAATGGAATTGCTCAAAATGCAAGTTTTATTTTATCAGCAGGAGATCAGATTGATTATTCGGATGATAATTATACTATTCGAGAACAGGAATATGCGGGATATTTATATCCGGAAGTTTTGAGAAATGTACCGGTTGCGACCACAATTGGAAATCATGAATCAAAGGGTGATGATTATAGCTATCATTATAATAATCCAAACGCATCAGAGTTTGGAAGCACAGAGTCGGGAGGGGATTACTACTATAGCTACGGCGATGCGCTCTATATTGTGTTAAACAGCAATAATCGTAATGTAGAAGAACACCGCAAGCTTATGCAGCAGGCAGAGGAAAGCCACAAGGATGCCAAGTGGAAGATTGTGATGTTCCATCATGATATTTATGGCGCCGGTTCTCCACACTCTGATGTAGATGGAGCAAATTTAAGGATTTTATTTGCGCCGCTGATGGATGAGTTTGATGTAGATGTCTGTCTGACAGGACACGATCATTCTTATGCACGTACCTATCAAATTTTAGATGGAAAAGTAATTGATACAGAAGGTGTGGGAGAAGGAGCAAGCAATGCAGTGAATCCGGAGGGAACATTATACATCGCTGCAGGTTCTGCAACGGGAAGTAAATTCTATACGCTGAATACAACAAAACAGTACTATCTTGCAGAACGTTCCAACACACCAATTCCAACATTTTCAACAATCGATGTTTCGGCAGACGAATTGACGATCAAAACGTATGATTATGACGGAAACAAGTATGCAAACGATGTAACGATCCAGAAAAATGATGGAGCAACATCTATTATAGAAGAAAAAAATGAAGTAGAAAGTATAGATGCGGATACGATAACAAGTGGTTCCAAGACGAGACTTGAAGATGCAGTAAATGCGGTAAATTCTGTGTTGGACAGCAGAGATGACAGTAAAGCAATCGGGGAATTGACTCAAAAATTCAATACTGCAGAAGATCCGGTAAACTATTATGCATATGCACAGAATGGCTATGGAGATGCATCAAACAGTAAGGTGCTGAAAAAAGGATATTCTACGTTGTTAGACAAGACTCTATATGAAAATGATACAAATTCTTCTGTGTCAGCAGATACATTTTCTGAGGCATACATAGGTCTTCTTTACGCAAGGAATGAGGTTGTGACAAAAGCAGAGTTTACCGAACTTACAAATCAATTTGCAGAAGCGCAAAAAGAAGCGGCAGGCGTTGTCGTGGGAAATAAAGAGGGCGAGTATGCGCAGGAAACAGTTGTGGCGTTCAAGAAGACGTTAGAAGAACTGAGCGTTCAGGCAGATGAGACGAAAATTACAAAAACGGAATTGACACAGTTAAGCACAAAGTTAGCAGACGCAAGAGAAAGTTTTCGTCAAAGTGCAAATCAGAAAGATCAGACAACAGATTCAGAACATTTGCAGAAACCAGAAAATAATACTTCAAATTCAAATAGCTCCGGAAACCAAGCGGCAGGAAACGGCAACACCAAAAAGCCAAGCAGCACAGTGAAAACCGGAGATGATCAGGCAGTTGGTTATTTGGGAGTTGTAAGTATTGCATCACTGGCAGTTGCATGGCTTCTTAAAAGGAAAAAATAGAGGATATTGTGAAAGATGGTATAGATATGTTTAAAAATTTAAGTAGAAGAGAAAAGTGCCAGCACTTTTTGGTGTGGGGAGCCATTGCTCTGTTTTTGGTATTTTTAATTTTCTTTAATCAGAGTATTGAAAAAAATCAATTGATTGAAGAAAACGGGAATCAATTTGAAAAGGCAGAAGTAGTAGAGATACTTTCGGAGAATCGGAATGAAGATGGGAGTCAGCAGGGAACACAGACGGTTAAAGTGAAGTTAAAGAGTGGAGAATTTAAGGGGAAAGTCGTGGAGGCGACAAATATTGACAGCTATCTTTATGGGGCAGATTGTAAAGTTGGTACTTCTGTTATCGTACAGGTAAGTGAATATGACGGACAGATCAGTGCAAGCATATATAATTATAACCGTACAATGATTTTATTTGCCATGGTTGGAATATTTTTACTTTCGCTGGTTTTGATTGGAAGAAGAAAAGGTGTCACATCTGCGCTGGGATTGATTTTTACTTTTATCTGTATTTTGTATCTATACCTTCCGATGTTGTATTTGGGAGCTTCCCCATTTTTGAGCGCAGTTTTGGTAACCATTTTGACAACGTTGGTCACGATGTATTTTATAGGCGGTTTTTCAAAGAAAACGTTGTGTTCGATCATCGGCACAGTGGGTGGTGTTGTGATTGCCGGGTGCTTTGCAAATTTATTTGGAAAAATAGGACATATCACGGGATACAATGTAAGTGATATCGAGACGTTATTATACATAGGGCAGAACAGTAAACTTCAGATAGGAGGACTTTTGTTTTCCGGAATTTTAATTGCTTCTTTAGGAGCGGTTATGGATGTAGCGATGTCTATAGCTACTACGATTGAGGAACTTCAGTTTCATAATCCAAGTCTTACAAGACGTCAGTTGTTTAAAAGTGGAATCAAAATCGGTGGCGATATGATGGGAACGATGTCAAATACATTGATTTTAGCATTTACAGGAGGTTCTTTGAGTACACTGATGATTTTCTATGCGTATGATATGCCGTTTTTGCAGATGATCAATTCGTATGAGATGGGAATAGAAATCATGCAGGGAATATCAGGTTCTCTAGGAGTGATTTTGACAGTGCCTTTGGTATCGGCAGTGGCAGCAGTTTATATGGGAAAATCTTAAAAAAGAAAAATACCCAATTTCCTTTTTTGGCATACAGTAATATAAAACGATAAGGTATGTAGAAAAATGAAAGAATATGTAGCAACATCACTGGAAACACATTTATTTTTTGGAAGGATCATGAGAGAGCACGCGCTGTTTCTCCTGGCTGCGTTTCCGGCAGGGGAAATGGGATATAGGAACAAAGCAGATTGGTTCCGTGAGCAATTTGAAAATGTGCTGGAGCAGACTGTTCGGCTTGCAGATGGAATGGTAAGTGAAGAGGTCTTGTGTTCAGGAGAGGTATTTACCGAATTTACGGAAATGGCAGAACGGCAGACGAGGAATCTGACAAAGATTCCGATTAATATTCGGATTACGCAGGCGGAAAAGAAACTGCACGCAGGGTGCAGAACATGTCCAGACAGCAGAATGATACAGCGTGTCCGTCAGTTGAATCAGAATGTGCTGCGATTGATAAATGGATTGATTACATTTAAGGAGAACATTTTGAGGGAGGTTCTTGCGTGCAATTTGTACACTACGAATTATCCGCTGTTGATCGAACACATTTTGCGGGAGGCAAAACTATACCGGCAGATTGTGACGGCATTGGAGGAAAAAGGCTGCATGCCGTTTCAGGATATGAAAGAGGCAGAGCTGTTCTGGAATCAGATTATGATGGAACACGCACTTTTTATCAGGGGATTGCTGGATCCGACGGAATGTGAACTGATGGAGACAGCAGATCATTTTGCCGGAGATTATTGCCGTCTGTTGGAGGAGGCAAGAAAACAGGATTGCCGCACGATGGACGAAGTGACGAGAAAAACATTGGAGACAACAGAGCAGTATTGTGATTTTAAGGCGGCTGGGGCGGAAGGCATTACAGGCTGTGGTATCCGTTCCGTGATTCTTCCGCTGCTGGCGGACCATGTGCTGCGGGAAGCAAATCATTATCTTCGCATTTTGAAAAATGAGGGGAAAGGCAGGGGATAAACAATGGAATTATGTGAATATCCCTGCCAATGCAGGAGGCGTTGTTTTACAATAGAGGCGATACAGATTCCGATTGTATATAATCAATACGGAGATTATGATCCAAACGGACTTTTATATGTGCTGGAAGAAGATTCACAGAGAATACAAGAAGAGGCAATCCGCAGATTTCAGCAGATGCCGCCTCAGCCTTACGAGGAAGTGCAGCCGCTGGTTCTCCGTGTAAATCTCGGGGATACGGTAAAAGTACGGTTCCGTAACCGGTTGAATCGCAGGCTGTCTATTCATGTACAGGGGCTTTCGTATGATGTGATGACATCGGACGGCAGCAGTGTTGGGTTTAATCCGGACAGTACAACAAACAACGAAATTGTCTATACGTGGTATGCAGATACGGAAGGTGTTTTTCTGTTTCATGACATGGCAGATGCCAGAAGCAGTGAGGATGCGACAAATATTCACGGACTCTTCGGAGCAGTGATTGTAGAACCACCTGAAGCAAGATGGTTTCATCCGGAAACGGGAGAAGAAATCCGAAGTGGATTGATGGCGGATATTTACCAGCCCGGGAAACCGGCTTTTCGGGAATATTCGGTGTTTTTCCATGATGAGTTGGAAATTTTAGATAAAGATGGAAAACCTCCGATGGACCATCGAACGGGATTACCATCCTCTACGACAGCGATCAGTTACCGCTCGGAGCCTATGCGAAATCGAATGCCGTTGACCCATGATCCGGCAGACTCAGGAGAGGATATTTCTATGAGTTCCTGGGTATATGGAGATCCGGCGCCTCCGATCCTCCGGGCATATGTGGGAGATCCTGCCAAAATCCGTCTGATTCACGGAGGAATTAAGGAAACACATGTATTCCATCTTCACAATCATCAGTGGAGATTGGAAGGGGAAAATCCGGTCTCTACGATTATCGATTCTATATCAATCAGTCCGCAGGAATGCTATACTTTGGACATTTTGTATGGGGCAGGAAGTCGGAACCGGGTGATTGGAGACGTGATTTTTCATTGCCATTTGTACCCACATTTTCATGAAGGAATGTGGACTTTGTGGAGAATTCATGACCGCTTGGAAGATGGATGTGGAAAACTTCCGGACGGAACCCCGGTGCCTCCTCTTTTGCCGTTAAAGGATCGGGAAGAGCCGCCGAAAAAAGATGACCTTCATCCGGGATATCCGAATTTTATCTGTGGAGAGGCAGGGGAGCCACCGCGTCAGCCGCCTTGCGGGGTGTTGGATGCAGAGGGAAATGTTGTGGTATCTCCCACACCGCTGGAGGAGGCGAATTTTGTTGAAAATGCAGCTCCCGGGGCACTGTATACCGATACCTGTCCGTGTCATACGACCGAGGAATGTGAGAATGTGAAAGTATTTGAAATCGCACTTGTACAGGCGAAAATTACGTACAATCAATACGGCTGGCACGACCCGGAAGGACGGTTTTTTGTTCTAAAAGAAGAATTGGAACATTACGGTGGGCTGGAATCTTATATCCGCATGGTGGAAGAACAAAAAATTCGGGTGGAGCCGTTGGTGATTCGTGCCAATGCGGGGGATTGTATCGAACTGCGTACGACTAATTTACTGCCGGAATTTTTAGAGGCAAATGCATTTCAGCTCAAAACCAGAACCGACATAGTGGGACATCATGTGCATTTGGTGAAATTTGATACGATTACTTCTGATGGTGCGGCAAATGGTTGGAACAATATTGCGGGAGCAAGAAAATACGAAACATTGGTAGAGCGATTTTTTGCAGACGAAGAATTAAGAACCGTATTTTTCCATGATCATTTGTTCGCAAATGCACACCAATTACACGGTATGTTTGGGGCACTGGTGATTGAAGAGGCAGGTGCTACCTTCCACAATATACGAAATGGAGAACCGCTTCGATTTGGAACCTAGGCGGTGATTCAAAGAAGAGACGGCACTTCGTTTCGGGAGTTTGCACTCTTTGTGCATGATTTTGCGTTTCTATTTGATAAAGATGGAAAACCGTTAAATCCGCCGGCGGTTCCCGGCTCACATGATGATCCGGGGGTGATGGGAATTAATTACCGTGCGGAACCAATGCGGGAAAGACTGAAAAGAGGTGATGACCCGGCTTATGTTTTCAGTTCTTTCGTGCATGGTGACCCGGCAACTCCTGTGCTGGAAACGTATCCGGGGGATGAGCTGATGATTCGCCTGATAGATGGGGCTCATGAAGAACAGCATGTATTCAATGTTACCGGAATGTCCTGGCAAAAAGAAGTAGTGGATGAGAAATCTCCGTTGGCGGCATCACAGACACTCGGAGTTTCAGAAGCTTTCAATTTAAACGTCAAAGAACCTTATCAGGCGGGAGACTATCTGTATTATTTCGGTGGAACCGATGATGTATGGCTTGGCCTCTGGGGAATCATTCGGGCATATGATAGATATCAGGAATGCCTAAAGCCCCTTTGTAAAGGAAAAGAGATGATTCTGCCGTTGCCTCCATGCCCGGGGAAGGACGATGTGGTAAGACGTTATGAGGTAGCCGCAGTTCAGACAGAACTGATTTATAACCGATACGGAGATCATGATCCGAATGGACTGATTTTTGTTCCGTTGGAAGATGTAGATTTGGTATTTGCCGGGAAATATACTCCGAAGCCATTGATATTGCGGGCAAATGTCGGAGAGTGGCTGGAGGTTACGCTATATAATGTGCTCAATCCGAATCATCCGGTTCCGTATTTTGATTACCCGCGAGTACCACTTGATTTGAAGCATAAGCCATCGAGCAGGGTTTCGTTAAATCCCCAGTTCCTGCAATATGACCCGATTTGTGATTCGGGAATCAATGTGGGATATAACAACAAAGAACAGACGGTTGGAATCGGTGAGAGTAAGCGATATTTATGGAAGGCAGACCGAGAGTACGGAGCGTGCATCTTACAGTCTTTCGGAGATATGCGGAATCACAGATATCATGGATTATTCGGTGCGGTCATTGTAGAACCGGCAGGAGCAGAATGGTATGAGAATTTCACAAAAAGAAAAAATCCGTTTGCGGAGCAGGCGGTGATAACGGCACCGGGAGTGGAAAGTTTCCGGGAATATGTACTTTTTATTCAGAATGGGATCCGCCTTTTGGATGCGAAAGGAAATCTGATCGAGACCGCGGCGGCAGGCAGTGAAGAACCGGTTGACGCGGAAGACACAGGGGAAAAGGGATACAATTACCGATCTGAACGATTTGCAAATCGGCTTGAGAGAGACAAACGGGTGTGGAAGGTGTTCAGCAGCAGAGTGCATGGAGATCCGGCAACACCTGTATGGAAGGCATACACCGGAGACCGTGTGATTTTTCGAGCTATGATGCCGGCAGATAAACCGAGAAATGTGTCCCTGACGATTCACGGGCATTTGTGGAGAGAACAGCCAAACGATCCGTTGTCCAGAGAGATTCCGCTTCAAGGGGGAATTAGTGTCGGAAACCGATTTGATATGGAACTGAAAAATGGAGCCGGAGCTCTGGGAGATTATCTATACCGTTCGGGAAGTTTTGGATGGGATGTAGAATCAGGAATGTGGGGCATTTTCCGAGTGATGAAACATACAGTCAGATGCAAATGTAAAGAAATGTGCGGAAGGTTGTTGAAGTGTTTAAAGTAAAAATGATGCCGGCAAGTTTGTGTGTGAAAAAAGGGGTGCCAAGTATTTTTGTTGGCAACCCTTTTTTTACAAAGAAGGCGAGGAGAAATCCTTCACCACGTTGATAAATTTTTTCACATCTTCCGGCGCATTTAGGCTATAAAGTATCCCATAGGGAATGCTGTATTCCCAATTTACCGGGATAGAGATGAGTCCTGGATGAACTTCCTGCCAGCACTCGATAGTCAGCAGCACATTTCCGGTCTCCGCACACCGGTTGAATACAGAAAGATCATAAAAGTGAGGGGTATCCTCAATACGAATCTGAGGATGGTTCTTTTCTAAATCATTTCGCATAAAATCATTGATGCCGGAGTCACCCCTGCTGACCATCATTAAGGTTTCTCCATACAGATCTTATCAAACATTACAGAGTGGATAAGATGCAGCAAGTTCAAATTATTGAAAAAGAGCGTGTCGGCAGAGAGCGGTTCCAGAAATTTGATTTGGCTGAATTTGCAAAGAAAACATTTGGGATGTACGGAGGGCAAGATGTTGAGGTAACTTTAACTTGTTGTAATGAATTAGCTGGTGTGATTATAGATCGTTTTGGTAAGGAAACGATACTGATTCCGGTCGATGAAGAGCATTTTCGGGTACATATATTGATGGCGGTGAGTCGGCAGTTTTTTGGATGGCTGACCGGTATTGGCAAGGAAATGAAAATTGAATCTCCAAAATTTGTGAGAGAAGAATACAGAAAATATCTGCAGGAAATTTTGCAGAATTATTAGAATGCGTAGGTGTACAGATTTTTGTACACCTTATTTTTTATTATAGAGGTATTCAAAGGAGCGATTTTTTAGGAGGGATATCTATGAAGGAAAAGTACATTACAATTGTTGGATTTAATCACTATTATGGAGTTGCACCATTTAAGATTGGGAAGAAGATTAAATGTGTCAAAGAGCCAAATAATCCATATGATGGAGAAGCAATTAAAGCTACAATGAAGCAGATAGGAACAATCGGTTATGTTGCAAATTCTCCATATACGGTTGCAACCGGAACGAAAAGCGCGGGAGGAATCGCACATAAGGTGAAAAAGAAATTTACAGTAGAGGTGATGTTTATTACAAGTTCGAAAGTGATCTGTAAAGTGGTAGACGGGTTCAAAGAAAAGAAAGGATTGGAGTTGTCGGAGAAGGAGGCAAGAACACCTGAAGATTGTGAATTGGCTAAATAATGGAAGATGTTACATCTCATGTTGTGGTTTATTATTTAATACATGCATTCAAAAATGAATGTATTTCAAAACAACTTTTGTTGATGTTGAATATCTAGATTATACTTAATAAAAATCATTATTGCAATAAAAGAACAAATGATTTTAAATTATTTTACAAAATATAAAAAGTGATAAATTATTCTAAAATAAATGTTGACATTGTATTGTTTGCGAGATATGATGGTTATATCAAATGGAGGTGAGGAAATGGATACAAACAATAAGAAAGTGTACGAACTGAGAGTCAAGGTGTATATCCTCAAAGATATCCCATTACGGGAAATTTTGGCAAAGGAAGCGGAATATATAGATTCCGCTCTTGCGAAAAATGAAAGATGGTTAGAATATCATGAAACGAACCGATTTAAAAATTATTGTTTCGGAGGGCTGTATCCAATTGAGAAAGAGGGTGTTTATAAGAAGGACAACATATATACAGTCACAGTAAGAACTGTAGATTCAAATCTTGCTCAATATTTTTCAAAAGTATTGAGAAATCACTACACCGATTCAATGAAAGGTCTGACTGTGGAAAATCGTGTGTTGCCGAGAAAAGTGATAGGGGAGATATATTCATTAACACCGGTGATTCAAAAGTCAGATGGTGGATATTGGAAGAATCGGATGTCTTTAGAAGAATTTGAGCGGCGGTTGTTTGACAATGCAGTCAAGAAGTATAATCAGTATACAGGCAAGAAAATAGATGAGGATTTTCAGCTATATACGAATATTACATTTCTAAATAGGAAACCAATTGCCAATCAGTACAAAGGAATTCAACTGTTGGGAGACAAGGTGAATTTGAAGATAGCAGATAATGCACAGGCACAGGAATTGGCGTATTTCTTGCTGGGTACAGGACTGTGTGAATTAAACTCTCGTGGATATGGGTACTGCAATTATCGTTGGCTGTAACTGGGAGGTGAGAATGTGCTAAAAGATTGTTTGGAAGTTTTTGCAGAAGAATTGAAACGGACGGAAGAAAAGACAGGAGACGGAGAGCGCCTTATTTTAGATAGTTATATTCCAGCAGACGGAGTGTACATAGTGGTAGGTCAAAGTGGAGAAATCAGAAGTTGCGCAATCAAGCTGAATAAAAAGAGTAGAATTTTGGAACAAACGCCAAATGACAATGACTTGTTGAGAAAAATCCGTTTTTATGATTATCACAGCCGACTTGTAAGTATGGACAAACCTCAGGATCCGAAAAAAGTGATTCATTCTAATAATTATTTAGCTTTTTGGGTGAAGCAGGAAAGTTTAGAAAATGGTAAGTTGGATGAAGCGGCAATTGATCGGTATTTTGATGTGTTAAGAAATCCAAGAGAGAAGTATAAAAAGCCTCAGGATCGAAAGATGTATGATTATATTGCTGAGCAGATAGGAGATATTGATCAGGAACGATTAGAAAAAAACAGAACGTGGATAAAAGAGAATGTTTTTCGATTGGAAGAATTGAATATTTTATTGAGCGGAAAAAACTATCTCAAAATTTTCTTTGAAGGAGATGAAGAATTGTATATCAAAGAAGAACAGAGATATGTGATGACAAAGATTTTTAATAAGAACGATTATAATCTTGAACTTGAGGAGAAGATTCTGGGATTGCCAAATGACAATTTAGGACTGAATTCCAAGAAACCTTACATGGAGAATAAGACGCGGAGAGTACCGGTTTCATATTTGATTACACCGGAAGAAGCGGTGCTCCAGAGAAAATTTTTTGATTATCTGATGAATAAAGCAAATGCCGGAGAAACGGATCTGTATTTTGATACGACAAAAAAGAGAATTACCGCACAAAAAAAGGGGGAAATGTTTAGCAGCGATTTTACAGGATATTTTCTTCAGGTTCAAAAGGGAAAAGAAGTGGAGATACATCATCAGGATACAATCGTTGACTATAAGTATCATTTGATAAAACCATTCCGGTATCAAAATGTTCTTGGTTTGGAAGATAAAGAAGAACGCTACAAAGAATATAGGAATAAAACGGAATTGCAGAGCGTCATAAATGAAGTGTTATTTTCATCTTGGCTGGTTGGAAATTATTTTACAGAAGAGGAAAAATTGTCTGTAGATGGTGAATTGAAAAGAAATCTTGTATGGTCCAGAGAGGCGATTTTTGCATGGCTCTACAAAGGGTTGGATGTGAATATGGACCGAGTTCTTCATAAGGTGTGCATGAATATGATTAAGAATTCTGTTCGTAATGGATTTACAATGAAAATGGGGCAACAGTTTAATTTGATGTGTTCATTGGAGGAATATTTTAAAGGAGGATGTGGTATGGCGGAAAAATATGCAGATATTCAAAGTAAGCTTAGGAATAAAATCAATCAGTCAGGAGATTGCGAAATAGAGACTGATGAAGAGTATTTTTATGCTGTGGGACAGCTTGTATTTTATTTTATTTCATTGAGTAAGGCAAAAGAAAAAATGCATTCATTAGCGAATCCATTTTTGATTGCCACAGATAATACTGTGATTAGAAAGAAATTGAAACAGTATTTTATGAAGTATAATTATCAACTGAAATTTAACGGTTATAAGTTTAACCGTATGTACCGGATGGTAGATGCCTATGTGTTAAAAAATAAAGTACAGCAAGAGTATTTGTTTGGAGGATATATTGGTAACAATTTGATTTATGAATCTAATAAAGTAGCTAAGGAGGAAGCGTAATATGGAAAACAGAGTATATGGTGTATTGGGAATTTCTTCAATTATGGCAAATTGGAATGCAGACTTTACGGGCTATCCAAAGAGTATGTCTGACGGAACAGTATATGGCAGTGATAAAGCGTTGAAATATCCTATGAAAAAGATGTGGGATAATGAAGGAAAGAAAGTATTATATATCAAATCAATGAAATTTTCAGAGAAAGACGGATCATTAGTTCCGAAATCTTTAAAAGAACGCTATGAAGAAATCTTTAACGTGAAAGATTTAAAAGATATCAAGGATTCAAAAGAAGTTTTAACAAATCTGATGTCGGCTGTAGATGTGAAAAATTTTGGCGCTACCTTTGCAGAGGCGAAAAATAATTTCTCAATTACCGGAGCTGTTCAATTCGGTCAGGGATTTAATAAATACGAAGACACAACAGCAGAAGAACAGCAAATTTTGTCTCCTTTTAGAGATGGAAGTAAAGACTCTCAAAATACAGAAGAAGCAAAGAATTCTACATTGGGAACAAAGATTACAAGCAATGAAGCACACTATTTTTATCCGTTTGTGGTGAATCCGATGGCTTATAGAGAACTGGTCAACCTTGGTGTAACCGAAGGATATACAGAAGAGGATTATCAGAATTTTAAGCGGACAGCTTTGGTTGCAACGACTTCTTTTGCAACGAATGCGAAAGAGGGATGTGAAAATGAGTTTGCTCTTTTTGTGGAAACAGAACCGGATTTATATTTGCCGAATTTGTCAGAATATATCACATTTGAAAAAAGAGAACAGAAAAATGTGATAGACATCAGAGCGTGTGCAGAAATTATAAATGAACTGAAAGATAGGGTGAAAAATATAGAAATTTATTATAATCCATATACGACAGAATTAGTGTGTGGAGTTGAAGAAGCAAAGCTTTACAATATTATTACGCAAAAAGAGGTGTAGGAGATGAAAGCTGTAAGATTTACGCTGAGCGGGGAAAATGCGTTTTTCAAAAAGCCGGAAGTAAATGCCTATTACTATTTTACATATGGTCAGATTCATAAAGTTGCTTTGCTTGGAATGCTTGGAGCGGTTGTTGGATACGATGGGTATGCACAAAAGAAGTGGACTGTGGGGAAAAAAGGAGAATCTCTTATAGAAGAATATCCGGAATTTTACGAGAAATTAAGAAATTTGAAAATTTCAATTGTGCCAAGAAATGAACGAGGATATATTCCAAAGAAAATTCAGACATTTAATAATTCAGTAGGGTATGCATGTGCGGAACAAGGCGGAAACTTGATTGTAAAGGAGCAGTGGTTGGAAAATCCCATCTGGGATATTTATGTGCTGTTGGATTGTGAGGAAGCAGAGCGAATTGCGCAGATGTTAGAAAACAATAAATGTGTTTATATGCCATATTTGGGAAAGAATGACCACCTGGCTGATATTAAACATGTCACGTTGCTGGATCTTGAAACGGTTGTTTTAAAGGAAACGGAGATTTCCAGTATGTTTCCAAAGCAGATAGGTGAGATTTGTTTACCAGATGATGAAGATGAGATTGAAGAATTTAAGTATGAGGAAAAGCTTCCGATTCGCTTGAATGGTTATACAAATTTGTACGAGTATGATACATTTTGTTATACAAATCTTCCGATTCGTGTAAAAGAGGCGAATTTGTATAAAGATGAAAAGAAAATATTAGTATTTTACTAGAATAGAAGGCTCTGCGGGATATGCGGAGCCTTTTATGCAAAAGGATAAGATAGAAAATTGAGGTGTGGAAAATGGAAAATCTGATGTTATCAATTAAAAAACTTATGAATTGCAGTGAAGAGTGCTATGCTCATATTTCTACGAATGGAAAAGAAAAAGAGACGCTTTATGCTCATACACAATTGAGTCAGAAATATTGGATCTGCATTTTTCGAAAAAAACATATTTATGTAATTGTAGAAAAATTTGAAAAAGAATATTTGGGAGCAATTAGTGATGAGGCAAAAATATTGTTTGAAACAATGTTGGTGAATATTGTTACGTTTCATGACTTTGGGAAAGTAAATCCTACATTTCAAAAGAAGAAAATGGAACATGAATTTCATCTAGAATTAGCGCCGGATAATAATATTGGAAGTAAACACTCTATTCTTTCTTCGGTGTTTTATTTAGATTATTTCTTGGGGAAAATAAATGAACTGGAGGACAAGGCAGAAAGAGAACTTCTAAAAGATTTTGCTTATATCAATTCTTATATTATCGCCAGACACCATGGAAAATTAGTTGATTTGGAACAATATTTGAAAAGTTTGTCGGGAAGAGATACGGAAGGCGAAGATTTAGGAGTCAGGGCGAGAGCATGGTTGGAAAAATGGAAGAAAGAAGTAATGGGAGAAGATAAAGTTTCTAAATTCAGAAACAGATGGGAGCGGATGCTTGAAAGAAATGGCGGGGAAGAAAATAGAAAAAGAGTTTATTTATATGGATTGACAAGGCTGTTATATTCGATGCTCATTGCTTCTGATTATTATGCGACTTCGGAATATATGAAAGGTGTAGAAATTCAAAACTTTGGAGAGATTGAGAAATGCGATGAAATCATAAACATCTATGAACAAAGCCCTGTTCAGAAAAGCATTCGAAGTTACGAGGAAACGTATTATCCTAGAAATCAAGAAGCGTTGGAGAGAGAAACGGATATAAATGTTCTTCGGACAGAATTGTTTTTAGATGCGGAATGTGAATTAAAAAAGAATATCGATGCGTCGGTGTTTTATTTGGAAGCACCTACAGGCAGTGGGAAAAGCAATACGGCAATGAATCTCAGCTTTACATTTATGAAGCAGAATGAAGATATTCGAAAAATATTTTATATTTATCCGTTCAATACGCTTGTGGAACAAAACATGGATTCTATCAATAAGGTGTTTGGGGAAAACAAAGAGGTAATGACACAAGTAGCAGTTGTGAATTCTTTGGTGCCATTAAAAGAACGGGTAGACGAAGATGAGTGGAACGGAAAAGATGAGAGTGAAAAATATCAGAGAATCTTGCTGGACAGGCAGTTTTTAAATTATCCGATCGTATTGTCAACGCATGTGATGTTGTTCCGCACGTTGTTCGGGCAATATAAAGAGGATGCATTTGGTTTTTACCAATTATGTAATTCGGTTATTGTGCTTGACGAAATACAGAGTTATCGGAATGCTTTGTGGGCAGAAATCATTATTTTTTTCAAAGGATTTGCAGAATTACTGAATATCAAAATTATTATTATGTCTGCGACATTACCGAATTTAGAAATGCTTACAGAGAATCAGGCAAAGACGGTGCGTTTGGTAAAAGAGCGGGAAAAATATTTTAAACATCCGAAGTTTGCGAAACGAGTGGTTGCAAATTATAAATTATTGGACCAGAAAATAACACTGGATGAACTTATGAAACATATTTTGGGTAATATTGGAAATGAACGAAAAATATTAGTAGAATTTATTAAGAAAGCGAGTGCGGAAGAATTTTATAAAAAAATATTAGAGGAAAGTACTTGTCCGGTATTTTTGATGACAGGAGACAGTAGCATTCAGGATCGAAAGAAGATCATAGAGAAAATAAAAGGGCAGAAATCTGTTCTTTTAATTGCGACACAAGTGATAGAAGCAGGAGTGGATATTGATATGGATATCGGCTATAAAGATATTTCCAGACTTGATAGTGAAGAACAGTTTATGGGAAGAGTGAATCGTTCCGCAAAAAGAAAAGGAATGGTATATTTCTTCGATTTAGATGATGCAGCCGGAGTTTATGGAAGCGATGATGTTCGGATTGAAGAAAAAGTTACTTTGAAAATGGATGCGATGAGAGAGGTTTTGACGACAAAAGATTTTCCTAAATTTTACGAAGAAAATATTTTGCCGGAGGTAAAAAAGCGAGGTGAGGAAGTAGATTCAAAAAAGAATTTAGAAATATTTTTTCAAGAAGATGTGCAAAAGTTAAAAATGCCGGAAATAGATAAAAAAATGCGATTAATTGATGATAATAGAAATATGCTTTCTGTATATTTGGCAAGAGAGATTACAGAAGAGAAGGGGGAGGTGGTAAATGGTAGGGAAATTTGGGAAGAATATAGACAACTTCTTGAAGATGAAAAAATGGAATATGTAGAAAAAGCTGTAAAGTTAAGGAACATTAGAAGTAAAATGAATGGATTTATTTATCAGCTGAGTGAAAACGCTCATTTTCAAGAGGATGAACAAATCGGTGATATTTATTATATTGAAAACGGAGAAGATTATTTTGATGAAAATGGTATTTTAAAAAGAGAACGATTTCAGGATGGTACGGATTTGTTCATTTAACTGGGGGTGTGAATATGCAAGTGAATGGGACACTGATTAATTATTATTTTCACTGCAAGAGGCAGTGCTATCTTCATGGAAATCGGTTGAATTTGGAGGATAACAGCGAACAAGTAAAAATTGGGAAAGCAATTCATGAAGAACGTGCAGAAAACTCAAAAAATTCGGAAATCGCCATAGACAATATTCGATTGGATAAATTGACAAAAGAATATTTGACAGAAATAAAGAAGTCAGATGCGGATGCAGAAGCAGCAAAGTGGCAGTTGTTATATTATTTAAGTGTTTTGAAATCTAAAGGAATTGTTCGAAAAGGGAAGCTGGAATTTGTAGAAAAAAATAAAAAGGATAAGAAAATTGTTGTTTTAGAATTGACGGAAGAATCGGAACAGGAACTGGAATATTACATAAAAGAAATAGAAAAATTGCTTGAAGAGCCGGAACCGCCGGAGTGTATTCATAAAGAAACCTGCAAAAAATGTGCATATTATGAGTATTGTTACGTTTAGGGGGTGATATTATGGGAAGCACCAGATATATTATGTCGATGGGAGAATTAACGAGAAAAGACAATTCGCTATGTTTTCGTAAAAATGGGAGAAATGTATATATTCCGGTTGAGAATACAAAAGAGATTTATTGTTTCAATGAGGTAAGTATAAACACAAAGCTATTAGATTTTTTGGCGCAGAATCATATTATTGTTCATTTTTTTAATTATTATGGTGGGTACAGCGGAACTTATTATCCGAGAGACCATTATCTGAGTGGGAAATTGATTGTAAAACAGGCGATGAAATATCAGGAAGACCGAATGGATATAGCGCGTGCGATTGTAAAGGGAATCGGAGTTAATATTTACGAAGTGTTATACCATTACTATAAGCATGATAAAAAAGAAGTAAAAGAAAGTATCGATTGGATCAAAAAAGTGTTTTTTCCACAAGTTGAACAGACGCAGGATATCAAACGACTGTTGGCATGTGAGGGTGAAGTGTGGATTCGTTTTTATAATAATTTTAAATATTTCCTACCAGAAGATTTTATAATGAATAAACGAGTAAAACGTCCACCGGATAACCCGATGAATGCATTGGTTTCCTTTGGTAATACACTTCTATATACAAAAACAATTTCGGCGATTTATCAAACTCATTTGGACCAAAGAATTAGCTTTTTACATGAACCTTCTGAAGGTAGATTTTCATTGAGCTTAGATCTTAGTGAAGTATTTAAGCCGGTAATCGTTTTCCGAACCATTTTTGATTTGGTAAATAATCGAAGATTGCAAGTGGAAAAGCATTTTGAGAAAAGTGTAAATTATTGTATTTTAAATGAAGAAGGACGGAAAATATTTATAGAAGCATTTGAGGCACGCCTGGAAAGTGTTTTTATGCATCCAAAATTAAAACGTAAAGTATCTTATCGTACGGCAATGAAATTAGATTGCTACAAATTAATAAAAAATATTTTGGAAGGGAAAGAATTTGTTCCGTTTTCTTTGAAAGAAGGCATGTGATGAAAAAACAATTGAATTATAATTATGCATTTTTGTTTTATGATGTGGGAGAGAAGCGGGTGCAGAAAGTATTTAAGATTTGTAAAAAATATCTTTCGCATTTTCAGAAATCTGTTTTTCGCGGTGAAATGACGCCGGCGAAGTTTATACAATTACGTAAAGAACTTAATCGGGTGATTGATAAGGATGAGGATTTTGTTTGTATTATAAAATTGATGAATGATAATGTGTTCGGAGAAGAGATCCTTGGAAACGGAGGGCAGGAAACAGGCGAAGATTTAATGATATAGAAACGAAAAAGAAATCTGTAGGAAGTTTACCAGGCGGGAAAGTTGGGAAAAGTGAAAAAGTATTGTAAATACAAGGGATTTATGCAATACTAGACATTGAAAATAATATAGGCGTGGCGCTTGGTAAAAATCTGAAAAATGGCGAGAAATCAGGGCGAAAAGTGAAATGAAAAAATAAAAAGCGCGGAAATGCGTTAGATAAACTACAACATGAGATGTATTGAAATTTTCAAGAACGACTAGTTATTCAAAAATTGTACAAAGATAAACTACAACATGAGATGTATTGAAATGGCAAACATGACGTAAAATAATCGTGCAATTTATGATAAACTACAACATGAGATGTATTGAAATTTTCCAAGTCTAAATTAGCGCCGATATCTGAACAGGGATAAACTACAACATGAGATGTATTGAAATTTTTTCGTCACCTAGCACAGTTACATCAAGAGGAACGATAAACTACAACATGAGATGTATTGAAATTTAAGTACCTAGCTACATAGGCGCAAGATTGCCAGATAAACTACAACATGAGATGTATTGAAATTCCGATTCTCGCTAACATTGGCGAGCAGCCTGTGTAGATAAACTACAACATGAGATGTATTGAAATGTGCGTCGGCTGTCGATTAGATTATAGTCGACAGTGATAAACTACAACATGAGATGTATTGAAATTTTTATTTTACTCCTTTCTCTATTTTCGTCACCTAGATAAACTACAACATGAGATGTATTGAAATTCACTAAACCCGAATGAACGCAATACTTGTTTTTGATAAACTACAACATGAGATGTATTGAAATATCATATGCTGAGTGGTGAACAGGGGGTTTCTGTCAGATAAACTACAACATGAGATGTATTGAAATAATTGTAAATTTTTTGTTAACTTTTATTCTCTAAGAGATAAACTACAACATGAGATGTATTGAAATCGTAACGTGCGACATAGGCGCACGATTGCCACGTTGATAAACTACAACATGAGATGTATTGAAATTAGAGGTAAGGTTCCGCCTCGTACATTTCCTCAAAGATAAACTACAACATGAGATGTATTGAAATGGTTTATAAGGTTTTTTCCCAAACTGTTGCAGCTTGTGATAAACTACAACATGAGATGTATTGAAATTACGAGTGCTCATTTCCCTAATAGAAGAGCAGGAGAGGATAAACTACAACATGAGATGTATTGAAATGTGTGTCGGCTGTCGATTAGATTATAGCCGACAATGATAAACTACAACATGAGATGTATTGAAATTTACGTTAAATCCTTTACAGAGCATGGATTTGTTTTGATAAACTACAACATGAGATGTATTGAAATGCGCGTACGCATTAAACGGCATGCGATTAATCTCCAGATAAACTACAACATGAGATGTATTGAAATGGAAATATAGCCCTTTTTTATAAGAGCGATTCCCACGATAAACTACAACATGAGATGTATTGAAATCCTCTTTAATTGCAGGAGAAGGAATCGAACCTTCGATAAACTACAACATGAGATGTATTGAAATGCAGCAATTGGTGTTGAGCAACAATGCAGCGGATTTGATAAACTACAACATGAGATGTATTGAAATGCTTGTCTACCTTTGGTTCCGGAAGTGGCATATTGATAAACTACAACATGAGATGTATTGAAATTTCCATATCAGCGCATAGGCGTTAAAAGGCATACGGATAAACTACAACATGAGATGTATTGAAATTTTTGGTTTTGTTCGGATTTTAACTCCCAAAAAGAGATAAACTACAACATGAGATGTATTGAAATCTGTCTTTTCCTCCACTATACGTGCAAACCAAAGGCGATAAACTACAACATGAGATGTATTGAAATGTCCTTAAATAACAATCTTGTAGAAGGTGCACAGACGATAAACTACAACATGAGATGTATTGAAATCCTTTCATTAAACGTGGTATACGATTTCTTTGTTCGATAAACTACAACATGAGATGTATTGAAATAACATTTTTAAATCCTCCTATTTAGCCTGATCATGGGATAAACTACAACATGAGATGTATTGAAATGCTCTGTCCAGAATCTCTTTCTCCGGCAGTTCTTGATAAACTACAACATGAGATGTATTGAAATAACGGTTCTAAAATTGGTTCTTGTAATAGATATTGTGATAAACTACAACATGAGATGTATTGAAATATTTACCTGTCATGCTGCTTAAGCCAGCATCTACACGATAAACTACAACATGAGATGTATTGAAATCTCGTTTGGTTCATTTCTCCTTGATACGTTTGTATGATAAACTACAACATGAGATGTATTGAAATTTGGTTAAATGTTAAGAAACTCTATGCACTCAATGATAAACTACAACATGAGATGTATTGAAATCGAACTAAACTGAATATAACATTAAAAGGAGGTAGGATAAACTACAACATGAGATGTATTGAAATTTAATATCCATATAAAATAAACCTCCAATTTTAATAGGATAAACTACAACATGAGATGTATTGAAATAGCCTAAACAGCTCGTCCACTTTTTCTCTTTCTTCGATAAACTACAACATGAGATGTATTGAAATAATGGTGGATATGAAGGTGATTTGGAAATGGCGTTGGATAAACTACAACATGAGATGTATTGAAATACTCAAAGACCGGAGCAAGAGTAAGGGCGTCTGCTCCGATAAACTACAACATGAGATGTATTGAAATGCTTATCCACACTTGGAGACGATTCCCCCCACTTCTGATAAACTACAACATGAGATGTATTGAAATGCAAACAAATCCCAAAAATTTCTAAATTTACGCATTGATAAACTACAACATGAGATGTATTGAAATTCGTAAGCCAAAATATAAACCGTTTTCTCCACATCTGATAAACTACAACATGAGATGTATTGAAATAATACATACCACTACTTACAATTGCAACTACGACTGATAAACTACAACATGAGATGTATTGAAATCTTTTGTGTCAACTGTTACTGGGTCTGTAATCTTAGATAAACTACAACATGAGATGTATTGAAATAAGAATGTATCCAAAATGATAATGTTGTTTTGCTTGATAAACTACAACATGAGATATATTTAATCATATTCAATGGAAAGAGCATGTAGGATGTTTTATTAAGGAGCGTCACGAGCCTCGTGGGGAATAGAGAAAATATTTTAAAACGAAAAATAATATACAAAGAAAAAAAGTACAAGCTCTGATGGATTTGTAAAAACTGGTGTGATATGATTAAGTATATAAGGAGTGATAGCATGAAAAAAGGGCAGAGATTACTTTGTAGCGATGCGTTTATTAGTACAAGCAACGACAAGTTATTTTATAAAATTTTATCTGTACAAAACAGTGTGGACAACAATATGGATTGTCAATGGAATTATACAAAGCATATTAAAAAGGGGCATTGAGCCGTTTATTATCTCATTTATAATCATGTTAATGCCATATATTGTGCAAGCGATTATTAAAGGACTAGATGGATTAGATGATAGGTGGAGAGTAAAGCAGTGCCTGGAAAAAGAAAGAAAAAAAGAAATATTCAAAAGTATATAGAAGATTACGTACAGAAAAACTTGAAGAAAAGGTAACAAAGAAAAATAGGGGGTATACGAAAGATGAGTGATAGCATTACCTTACATGAAATTTTAAGTCAATATCGGAAGAGCGATCTGGTGGAGATTGCAAAGCTTCATCATTTACATGGATATTCGCAATATAAAAAGGCGCAGATGGTTGAATTTTTGTGTCGTGCACTTCTTGATGCAGATGTGATGAGGAAATATTTTATGTATTTGAGCGAAGCGGAGCTAGAATTATTGGATTCCGGCGAGAGTCAGGTTTGGATTGAATCAAACGAACATCAGTATGATTATTTGGCGGAAGGCGCCTATATCGGAATCGGTTATGACTGGGATGGAGGAGTTGTTTGTGTGCCGGAAGAGGTGCGGAAGGCATATTTGAAAAATTGTGATACGAGCTGGAAGCAAAGTCTGAACACGGATAAAAAGCTGTTAATGTATTTGAATGTATTGTCGGAACTATATGGTGTATGCTCAATTGAACAAGTGATAAATTTGTATGTGAGAGATGGCGGAAGTAAGAAGGAACTATTTGAAGTTATTTCTTTTTGTGAAGCGATACCGGAGAATAAAAAGTATTTTGAATTAAGGGGAGAGAAGTTGATTTTAAAACTTTGGACCGACGGAAATATGTATAAGGAGCTTCAAAAAAGACAGGGAGGCTGTCCGTTTTATGAGCCGACGAAGGAAGAAATTGAACATTTGGGGACAAAAGGATATCTTCCATTTGACAAATATATGCTGGAACTGAAGGATTTCTTTATAAAAGAAGGACATGAAGGAGAGCAGGAGGCGGAATTGATTTGTAAGACCATTCAGATGATTATCCGCACCGGTGGTACATATGAGCATATTTGGGATGTGCTGGAAGTAGGATTTATGGATTTTGATTATATTGTGGCGAATGAAAAGTTGCAGAGACAGCTATTGCGGAGAATTGATAATGTATGGGAGCATACGAATACTGTGATGAGGCGTGGGCATATGATAAAAGAAATTGTTGCGGAAGAACCGAAGAGCAATATTATTGTATTTCCGGGCAAGCGGTAAGAGAGAGGTAGATGTTTATGGCAAGTGTTGTGAAGAAGATGGAATGTTATAACATTCGAAAAAGTGTAAAGGATTTGGGGGAGGATTTAAAAGAAAAAATCAAAGCAGAGAGGGTGTGTGACGATTACAAAGTATTGGGGAATGCATTTGTAATGCTACTAAGTTTTGAGAGATATTATTGGAGAAATGGAAGCTATGCGAGTTTGACAGTGATGCTGACGGATGACGGGCAGATGCAGACGGCGGATATCGTTGGTTCTGGTGGTGGCGAAGGACTGTGGAATTTTAGTTATGGAGCAAATGCAGAGTTCGCAGATATGGCAGTAGAAGTTCTGCAGGAATATGGTTTTCAGGAGAAAAATAATGAGTGTAATAGAAATTGAGCACCTCTCGCGTGACTTTGGAGGGGGAAAGGGAATTTTTGATGTATCTTTTCAGGTCGGAGAGGGCGAAGTGTTCGGCTTTCTTGGACCGAATGGCGCCGGGAAGACAACCACGATTCGACATCTTATGGGATTTTTGAAAGCAAAATCAGGAAGCTGCACGATCAATGGTCTGGATTGTTGGAAGGAAAGTGACAAGATCCAAAAGCAGCTTGGTTACATAGCCGGAGAAATCAGTTTTTTTGAGGATATGACTGGGACGGAATTTCTTAAATTTATGCAGAAATATCGCAAACTTGGTTTCGAGAATCGCCAAAAGGAGCTTTTGGAGCGGTTTGAGGTAAACCCGCAGGGAAAGATCAAAAAGATGAGCAAGGGAATGAAGCAGAAGATCGGGATTGTCGCAGCGTTTATGCACGATCCGGCGATTCTCATCTTGGATGAGCCGACAAGCGGACTGGATCCGTTGATGCAAAGTCGGTTTGTGGAGCTGATAGAAGAGGAGAAGAAACGTGGGAAGACGATTTTGATGTCCAGTCATATGTTTGAGGAAGTGGAGAAGACTTGCCAGCGGATTGGGATTATACGAAATGGGAAGCTGATGGCGGTCGATTCGGTAGATGAACTTCGCAAATGTCATGTGCATTCTTATACGGTTACACTAGATAATATGGAGATGGCGAAACAGTTTGCCAATGATTTTGACGGAATTCGTGACGGACAGAATGTGACAGTTTCCACCAAACCAAGTTTGGAGCAAATCTTTATGCATTATTATGGAGGTGAGAGCGATGATTAGTCTTCCGTTGTACAAACGAGAAATGAAAGGCAGTATCAAGGTGTTACTCATTTTTGCGGCAGTGATCACGCTCTATGTCACTGTGATTATTCGGATGTATGATCCAGAGATGATGAAAACATTGGATGATTTTGTGAAGGTGATGCCGGAACTGATGGCGGCAGTCGGAATGCATGCGGGAGCTACGAGCCTGATTGGATTTATGATATCGTATTTATATGGATTTATTTTGATTGTATTCCCGATGGTATTCTGCATTCTGCGAGGAAATGGTCTGATTGCCAAATATGTTGACCGAGGTTCTATGGTTTCTCTTGTGGCGGCGCCGGTAAAACGGCAGAAGATTGCGTGTACACAGGCGAGCGTACTTATCAGTGGAGTGATTCTGTTACTTGGCTATGCGACAGTATTGGAAATCGTGGTGGCACAGGGGAGCTTTCCGAATGAATTGGAGATCGCAGAACTTTTGAAACTGAACTCTGGATTGTTTTGCCTGTTGTTATTTATTGCAGGAATCTGCTTTTTGGCATCGTGTCTGTTCTCGGATACGAGATACAGTATTGGGTTAGGTGCAGGAATTCCTGCATTGATGTATGTTCTGCAGATGCTTGCAAATGCAGGGGAAGATGCAGAGAAGGCAAAATATTTTACGTTTTTTACATTGTTTCAGCCGGAAAATCTTGTGGCTGGAAAGAGCAGTGCGCTGATGGGAGTTACTATTTTACTTATCGGTGGAATTGCGCTGTTTGCAGCAGGAATTTTCCTGTTTTGCAAGAAAGATTTATATATCTAAAAAGAGACACTGATGACGGATTTTTGTCATTTCAGTGTCTCGCTGTGATTTAAGACCGACGTACTGTAGAGAAACAAGACATCCTGATTTTTAAAATCAATCAGTGATGGCAGCGAATAGCTTGAAAGATAGCGTACATCCAGCAGTGTAATATTTTGGTATCCGGTGGCAAGCAGAGGTGCAATGGCACTGCCGAAGGAATCGCGGAAAATAACAAGTTCACGGTCTGTCTGTACGGCAGGATTTTCAATTGTGATATAGGACAAAGAGCCGGACAAAAAGAGCTCGTAAGGGTCTTTTCCATCGCCTTTTACAAAATCATACATGGAAATTTGACGGTTGTTTTGATGGTCGAATACCGTGCACTGCTCTATTGTAGGACTTGTCAGGTAGCAAAGTGGTTCACCGGAAAGATTCTGAGCCGTCTGCCCTGCATAAGCGCCACGAAAATCGTTTGTAAATATCTGCTCTTGGAAATCATCTGAGACAAAAGTACCCATGGAGTCTGCAAGATGATTTGCAACATCGATGATTTTTTCCTGCCGCCAGTGGGGATCGGTCTGATAATAGTCGGTTAACTCCAAAAGCGGTGCAATATCGATATAATGCATCTGCGGATTTGCATCTTGCATCGTCTGGAAGAAATTATCATAGTCCATTGTCAGTGCAGAGTCATCGTCCTGTAAAAAATAGTTCTTATCCGGAATGATGGAAAAATAGATATTTTCCGTATTCCCTTTTAGACAGGTCTCATAAATTCTTTGAAACACTTTCGAGGCGTGCTTCAAAGAGTCCTCGTGCATCGGATATTCCATTGCGATTGCCATATCATCTTTTAAGTACAGTCCTTCTATATCTGATTTTCCAAGTAAATCGAGAGAAACAGTTGAATACAGGTGGCGGAATGCTTCTCGCATCGGAAACTGCTCGACCGCATATTTATCAAATTTTTGCATAAAGCTTCCGGAGAGCAAGCTGCCTGTATCCGGCGAAGGAAACTGTGTGAGCGGGCGCCTTTCGCTGAGGGAAACCTCATCGGACGGCTTCAGAAGACAGGCGATGGAAAAAGAAAATAAGAGAATGCCTGTGGTAACAATTACGATTCTGTTTTTCCATTGATCTGACATTGAAAATACCTCCTTCTAAAAGCGAAAATATAAAAACGGGTTATAAGAATCCTGAATAAGATAAGCAGTCACAGTAAGCATTAAAACAATCAGGACAGCCGGCTCTAAAATATTGAGGAGCTGTTTCGCCGTTTTCTTTGTATGGAATCTTTCAATCAGCTGCGCAGCAAATGGGGTGGCGCTGACCACAGAAATGGTGAGGATAACACCATAGCTTTTGAGATAGTATAAGAATTCTTTTGAAACAAGTGGCAAAGAGCCGCCGCTAAACATGACCTTGAGCGTTTCGAGAGCATCTTTGGTGGAGACTGCATTGAAAATGACAAAGCTTACGGTCACTGCGAGCAGGACATACATATGGGAAAATAAAGAATGTTTTTGCAAAAATGCAGAAAATCCTTGCTTTTCTAATACAAGCAGAACCGCAAAGAACATTCCCCACAGGACAAAATTCCAAGATGCACCGTGCCACAGTCCGGTCAGAAACCACACGACTGCGATGTTAAAAAACCAGCGGCTTTTTTTCACGCGGTTGCCGCCCATCGGGATATAGACATAGTCACGGAACCATGACCCCAGTGTAATGTGCCAACGTCTCCAGAATTCCGTGACACTTCTTGACAAATACGGGTAATGAAAATTATCCGGAAAATGGAACCCGAAAATATTGCCGAGACCGACAGCCATATCACTATAACCGGAAAAATCAAAATAAATCTGTAGCGCAAAGGAAAATGCATACAGCCAATAATAGAGAACAGAGCGGTCTGTGGAGGTTTGGAAGGTACTGCAAAGCGCACCGAGAGAGTTCGCAAGAAGTACTTTTTTGGATAATCCAAATATGAATTTTCGGATGCCAAGTGCTGCTTTCTCAACAGAATGTTTCCGCACTTCAAGCTGTGCTGCAATGTCTTTGTACCGCACGATCGGTCCTGCGATCAACTGCGGGAACATCGACACATATGCTCCAAAAGAAATCAGATTTGTCTGCGCCGTACAGTCTTTTCGATACACATCGATGAGATAACTCAAAATTTGAAAGGTGTAGAAGCTGATACCGATTGGCAGAGCAATGTGGAAAAGCGGTATAGACAATCCAATTGCATTCAGGTTTCGAATCAAAAAATCAACGTATTTAAAATACATTAAAAGTCCAAGATGAATGCAGCAGGCGCCTGCCAGAATCAGTCGGGAATGCTTCTTTCTCTCGATGAGGATACCTTCGATATAACCCAGTAAGATGGAGAGAACCATCAAAAAAATATATCGTGGTTCTCCCCAGGAATAAAATATGAGACTGAAGAAAAGCAGAATGAAATTCTTCCATCGAAAAGGCACGCAAAAGTAGCAGACTAAAACAAGCGGTAAAAAGTAGTATAAAAAAGGAATGCTTGAAAATAACATACTATAGGTTCTCTTCCGTCAAGATGACTGCAGATGGATATTGGTCTGTCAACTGTGTTTTGAAATAGTTGATCAAGTCTGTATTTCCAAAAGCAGAGACAACATAATCATCGCCAATTTGAGCGAGAAGCAATACTTCCGGGAATCCACACATCCATTGGTTGCCAAGTACAGATTCTTTTAAAGAATCGGCAAAGGTATTGAGCGTTTTGAGGTCAGACAGATGAAATGCAGCTCCCGTAAATGTATTCGCATTCATTGCATGAATCAGGCTTGCTGAATCGTCGATCAGACCTGCTGAATCTTCAGGCACAATCAGCAGAGAGCGTAAACTTTCCGTGTCGCTGACATCGAATTTCCCGGGCTTATTGTCGGTCATATTGTTGTAGTCACCGCCCATAGCCTGAAATTTGTTGTCGTCCGAGTATGAGGACCAGACCGTTGTGAGAATCTCCAAGGCATCTTTTGGTGAGGTGTCTTCTTTTGAAGATTGTTTTTTTGTACAGCCTGCCAGTGAGAATGTTAAAAGGAAGGCTAATAGAATTGATAAAAATTTTTTCATAAGATCTCCTTTTTCTTGAATTTATTTTGTGGCTATATTGTATCAGAGTCCGGGCAGAATAGCTAGGTGGAGAGACACAAAATTTCTCAATTGCAAGTTCGGTACAGAAATGATATAAATAAAGACAAAGGAGGCGTTTAGCATGGATTTTGAGCAGGCAAAACAGGCTTTTGAATTGTACCTTAACGGGTATGACAGAAAGGATGAAAAAGTTTATTTAAAAATTGTACATACATATGGTGTTGTAGACTGCAGTGAGGAGATCGCAAGGAGGATGGGATTGGGAGAAGAAGATATTTTTCTTGCGAAAATCATTGCCCTGCTGCATGATATAGGAAGATTTGAGCAACTTAAATTATATGATTCATTTGAACCGGGCATTTTTGACCATGCACAGTATGGTGCAGATATTTTGTTTCGGGAGGGGCGAATCAGAGAATTTCTTCCGGAGACAACGTGGGATGAGACAATCGAGACGGCAATCCGTTATCACAGTGCATTTCAGCTTCCAAAGATTTCGGATTCAAGAACTTTATTGCATGCCGAACTGATTCGGGATGCGGATAAGCTGGATAACTGCCGTGTGAAATTAGAGGAGCGGGTGGAGGTTCTGCTTGGAGGAGCGAGTGCGAAAGAAGCAGGAGCGCAGGAAATCAGCGAGAGAGTCTGGGAGGCATGTCTCAATGAACGATCCGTATTGTCTGAGGATAGAAAGACAAATTTGGATTACTGGGTATCTTATATAGCATATTTTTTCGATATTTATTTTACGGAAACGCTTCAGATTATTCAGGAACATTCTTATGTGGAAAAGATTGTGGACAGGATTCCGTGTGAAAATATTATCAGTAACGAACGGATGCAGGAGTTGAAAAACCATGTCATAAAATATATAATGAATCGTGTAACGAAAGCGAGCAAAAAATAATAGGAGGAAATGCGAAATGAAGGTTACGAACGACATTATTTATGTAGGAGTCAATGACCATCAGACCGATTTGTTTGAAGGGCAATATGCGGTACCGAATGGAATGGCTTATAATTCTTACGTAATCAGAGATGAAAAGGTCGCAGTTGTAGATACTGTAGATGTAAAATTTGCACATGAGTGGCTGGACAATGTTGGAGCCGCACTTGGAGGAACAAAGCCGGATTACCTGATCATTCAACATATGGAGCCGGATCATTCTGCGAATATTTATAACTTTATGAAAATTTATCCAGATACAACAATCGTAGGAAATGCAAAGACATTTACGATGATTGCGAATTTCTTCCGTGATATGGATTTAGATGAGAAAAAGCTGGAAGTAAAAAATGGAGATACATTGACACTTGGAAAGCATGAACTGCAATTTCTGTTTGCCCCGATGGTGCATTGGCCGGAAGTGATGCTGACTTATGATTCTTATGAAAAAGTGTTGTTTTCAGCAGATGCATTTGGAAAATTCGGCGCACTTGATGTGGAGGAAGATTGGGACGATGAGGCACGTCGCTACTATATCGGTATTGTCGGAAAATACGGAATGCAGGTGCAGAACGTGCTGAAGGCGGCACAGAATTTGGATATTCAGATGATTTGTCCGCTGCATGGACCTGTTTTGAAAGAAAATCTTTCACATTATATCGGAAAATACAATACATGGTCTTCGTATGAGGTGGAATCAGAGGGCGTGATGATTGCCTACACATCGATTTATGGAAATACAAAAAAATCGGTGGAAGTGTTGGAGAGTAAACTGCGCGAGAAAGGATGCCCTGAAGTAGTTGTATGTGACCTTGCCCGTGAGGATATGTCAAAAGCAGTGGAAAATGCATTCCGTTACGGAAAACTTGTGCTGGCGACAACGACATACAATGCTGATATCTTTCCGTTTATGAAGACATTTATTGAGCATTTGACAGAGCGGAATTACCAAAATTGCACAATCGGACTGATCGAAAATGGAAGCTGGGCGCCACTCGCCGCAAAAGTGATGAAGGAAATGTTTGAAAAGAGTAAAAACATTTCCTGGCTTGAGCATAATGTGAAGATCATGTCTTCGCTTAATAGTGATAATATGGATCAGCTCGAAGGTATGGCGGAGGAATTGTGTAAAGAATATGTTGCACAGTCTGACACAAAAGCGAATAAAAATGATCTGACAGCATTGTTTAAGATAGGATATGGACTTTATGTTGTGACTTCCAATGACGGGGAGAAAGATAACGGACTGATCGTCAATACAGTGACACAGCTTACAGATAATCCGAACCGTGTGGCAGTGAATATCAACAAAGCAAATTACTCACACCATGTCATCAAAAAGACGGGTGTGATGAATGTGAACTGTCTTTCTGTGGAAGCACCATTTGAAGTATTCAAGACATTTGGATTTCAGAGCGGTCGTCTGGTCGACAAATTTGCAGGATACCAGACACTTCGCTCAGACAATGGATTAGTATTTCTTCCGAAATACATCAATGCATTTATGTCCTTGAAAGTGGAGCAGTATGTGGATCTCGATACACACGGCATGTTCATCTGTACGGTGACAGAGGCGCGGGTGATGAGCGATAAAGAGACGATGACATATACGTATTATCAGAAAAATGTAAAACCAAAACCACAGACAGAAGGAAAGAAAGGATTTGTCTGTGTCGTTTGCGGATACATCTACGAAGGAGATGTCTTGCCGGATGACTTTATCTGTCCGCTTTGCAAACATGGAGTGGCGGATTTTGAGCCCATATCGTGAAAAAGAGGAGTCGAAGAAATTCGGCTCCTTTTTACTATCAATCTGCTACGATTAATAAAAGAATAACCTATTTCGGGAGTCCCTGAATTCAGAGAAAAACGGAGGGATTCTAAAACTTATAGTATTTACAAGGAATACCCGATTGTCAAAAGTTGGGACTCAGTTTATAATAAAAATATCAAGTGTAGAGAGGATTTTAACGAAAGAAAAAGAGGGAATTTTGAATGGAGAACATTTATTTTGTGACAAGTAATCAGCAAAAGTATGAAGAAATGGAAAGAATATTTGATTATCCAGATAAAGTCTTAAAAAAATACGACATGGACATCCGTGAGTTACAAACAGATGATGTAGAAAAACTAATAAAGCAGAAAGCTTTATCCGCTTACAAGGAGATTAGAAGACCATTGATTGTAGAACATACAGCGTTGTATGTTAAGGCTTTTGAAGAGCTGCCGGGATTACTGACAAGCCATTTTTATGCTCGATTAGGCTGCGAAGGGATTGTTGATTATTGCAACTATAAAGATGAATTCAAAGCACGTGCAGAGACGATATTTTGTTATTGTGATGGAAAACGATATGTTTTAGGAAAAGGTAAAGAAGAGGGTACCATAAAAAAAGAAATAACTAATGAAGAGAAAAACAAAGAGAGCTTTGCATGGGATACAATTTTTAAACCGAGTGACAATAACAAAATGGGTGAAACTTATGATGGGTTAAAGGAAGAAAAATTAACTCGATCAATGAGAACAATGGCATGGAAAGATTTGAAAAAGAATTTGGAAAATACGCTTAGTCAAGAAGGCGATGGTAAATCTGTGGATGACGAGCAGGAGAATTTGACAAAGCTAGCGAAACTTCTTAGAGAGAAGAAAGTGATGCTTTTTGTGGGAGCAGGTATATCTGCTTCTGTAGGACTTCCTACCTGGAATGCTTTGATGAGGGAAATGGGGGAAGAGGACGGATTTGATGCCGAACTTTTTGAGAGTCATGGAGATAATATGATGCTTGCAGAATATGTAGGATTAGAGGATGACGAGCAGGCGGATCAAAAGAATGAGAAACTATACAAATTTCTGAAAGAAAAGATGGACATAAACAAAAATACACAAATAAAGGATAAGCTGCAGAAATCGGAATTATATAGGATTTTAGCGGATTTTCATTTTCCGGTTATCTATACTACAAATTATGATCATTTGTTAGAAAAATATTTTGATATGAATGATTATAAATATAAAAAAATCGTTAGCATTGATGATATGGAAGATAACACAAATGACAAAGATGTAACGCGGATAATGAAATTTCATGGGGATATAGATGAGAAAGATTCGATTGTGTTGTCGGAGAGTCAATATTTTGAGCGAATGGATTTTAAATCGTTTATGGATGTCTTGCTTCAAGCTGACATCATGAAATATCATATACTTTTTCTAGGATACAGTTTATCAGATATAAATATAAAATTATTGCTTTATTTGGCGAGAAAACGTTGGGAAGGTTCGGAGTCGAAAAAAGAAGCATTTATTTTTACGGCAACCCCGAATAAAATACAGAAAGCTGTATTTAAAAAGAACGGCATTGTTACATTTTCAGGCTCCGATGCGGATAAAAAAGAGGGTACGCTGAATTTCCTAAGAGAACTGAAAGAAAAATATGAAGATATAAAAAACGATTAAGGGTTTACAAAGGAGGAGAGCAACATGGAAACAACAAAGACTTTAACGATTGTCAGTGGGGAAGAATTTAAAATCCATGTAAATGACAAGATAGAACGTACGGATATTTTTTACGAATTATATGAAAAAGCAGCGAAAATGTTAGCTGACATTGTGGACAGGAAAGAGAATACTATAAATGGGGATATTTATGGATCTGATAGATGGTATAAAACGGACTATGAAAATAATATTATTGCTTTTTGTGGGGAACGTGGAGAAGGAAAAAGTAGTGTGATGGTCAGCTTTATGAAAGCAATATGTGATCGTCAAACATCAGGTACAATTTTTGATGCGTATCCATGCATAAGAAATACTTGTTTCTCGGAACCAATCATAATTGATCCATCGTTGTTTGATGATGTACATAATGTGTTAGATATTATTTTGGCGACGTTGTATAAAAATTTTCGAAAACAGTATGAAAAAGAATATCAAGAAATTGGAACAATGCAAAGAGAAGAGTTGTTGAATCAATTTCAAAAAGTGTACAGATGCATTTCGCTGATTAATAATCAATCGAAAATATTGGATGATGAGTTTGATTATGAAGGAAGTATTAGTAAATTGTCCAAACTTGGTGAAAGTACAATGTTAAGAGACGAATTTAAAGACCTTGTAGAAAAATATTTGAAATTTATGCTAGGAAAGCAAGGAGAGAATTCGAAATTGTTGATTGCAATTGATGATTTGGATTTATGTAGTTTACATGCGTACGATATGGCAGAACAGATACGAAAATATTTGGTGATACCAAACGTGGTTATTGTTATGGCTCTTAAGATAGAACAATTGCAGTTATGTATAAAAGAGCAGAATTTCAGAAGCTATAAGGATTCACTTAAACAAAAACAGCAGAACACTAATATTTACGAAGAAGTGAATGGTATGGCAGAACGTTATGTGACAAAATTAATTCCGAGTGTGAGAAGAATACATATGCCTGATATACAGACAATGCCGAATGTAGAAATTCAATATAAAGATAGAGTGGGAAAGAATATTAATGTCGGTAGGAACCCAGACGTGGTAAGCGCTGTACTTTTGAATTACATTTATGACAGAACAGGAATGCGGTTTTTGTTAGAGGACTTTGGAGAGAGTTATTTGTTACCGACAAATTTGCGAGATATTGTAAGTCTGATTGCTATTTTAGGTGACATGAAGGGGGTAGATGAGGAGTTTACACAAACAGAGAAAAATGCGGTTTACTTTGAAAATATTCAAAAGTTTTGTGCTTATTATGAAAAAGTGTGGGTGCCTAAATATTTGGAAAGTGATAAAGGAATTGAAAGATTAATTCGTAGGGGATATGTTCGAATGCATGAAAATGTCATATTTGAACTAAAGAACAGTGAATATTTAAATGCTTCCGTATTACTTAAACTTCGAAAGGATAATATTTTGGAAGAAGAATATAATTTTTCTAATGTGATTGGTCAATTGGATTATTTGAAGAAAAATATATTCACAGAGGTGGGAAAAACATATATATATGCGTTCCATGTATTATATACTATTCGGATGAATGAATTGTTGAGAACCGGACAATATGATAAGATGATAAAGTTTTTAGACGGATATGTATGGGCAGATGAATTTTCAAAAGTTCTTCCAAGTGTACAAAATATTGGATTGAATCGTGCCAGATTTGAGATGAAGACAGTGGATGTTCTGAATATTATCGCAAGAGAGATATTCGCTGATAACATGAGCGGATGGGGGGATATGTCTGAATTACGAAACTATGTGTCTGAGTTTGATAAACATGATAGAGAAAAATCAAAAAAAATAGAAGTATGGATGTTGATGGGGATGCTATCCAATACATATGAAGAATTGCGAGAAGGAATACAATATACATTTTTTTCAAAACCAATTATTTTCGGAAATCATATGTTCGTGTCTGACCTGTGTGTCAGTCTTGAAAACTATATGGTTAGCCTTTGCAATTTGAACAGTTTATTTGACAAGATAAATTTGGGGCAATTAGGAGTTGCGAAAGAAGAGTTTAAAAGAGTTGTTGATAGAGTAGAAGAATATAACAAAGAAAAAATAGAAGTATTTCGAAATATTATTTCAAGTACTGATTTAACCTTGCGATTTAAAAAGTATTGCTTGGAACATAAGAATGTGAAAGAAAGATCAGAGGACGAACATGAAAGAACATTCAAGCTTGTTCAGAAATTTTTTAAGAATATTAGTGGGTTTATCAAAGAAGTATATGGAGACAAGAATGAGTTCTTGAAAGAAGAAACGCTTGATGAACTAGTATTAGATAGAGACAAAAGTATTAATATCAGTGAACTCTATGCGTCGTTGATAGAGCATACAACTGAAAATATGGACACGCTTGGAAGGAATTTATTACAAGAATTTATTGATATATTGGAGAGAGAAACAATTGATCATGATGTAATATTTGCAGTATCTAGCTACTTGGTGAAGAGGACTGCGGAAAATGCTAGGCGGAACTTAGTGAATTTGGCGTATAATATTCAACGATATTATAACAGACATGAGGATGAAAGGCTGACGGGGCAGGATAAGCGAGAATTATGTGAGTTCTATTCAAAAATTTTGGATATATGTGTAAAAGACCCGAAGCAAAATATTTCAGATGAATTATGTCAGGAATATAAGAGAATTGTGGCAAAACATGATTATACAAGATACAAACAATAAATAGATAACAAGAAGGAGAAACCATGGATGTAGAGAGAGGAAATATTGAGATTCTTTTCCGGAAAATTCCATACAATTACGTTATAAAGAGTTTACATTCCTATTCATTGAATCATACATATGAAAATGTAAATTTGGAGTTATACCTTAGATATGCTGCTGATGTTTTTGGTTATAAATCAGAAGATGAGCAGCGCAATAATTATAATCTCATGTGTCAGCAGATGAAGGATCAAGACAATAAAAATCCAAGTGTGTTTCGTTTGATTACAGATTTGGCACGCAGAATGCTGGTTTTAGACGGTGATGAAATCAAGTGTGAGTTTGAACAGCTGCTTCGTTGGCGAGAAGTATCGCTTCAATTAGGACAAGATTTTTTTACCTGTGCTTATTTGGCGGATTATGATTCGCGCAGAGGACAAGAGACAAGATGTTTTTCCTGGCTTCCAATTATTAAAAGTAATAATGACAGACTTCACAATATATTAAAAGAAGGAATTGCCGAAAATCATTTTCATCTGAATGGTTCGACAAAGGTTTTTGAATTGAATTGGATTTGTCTGATGAATTTGATTGAAGGGCGTTTACATGATTTTAAAAAGATTAAATGCACACTTCAGAATCGGTGTATGGACAGGTTTGGAAATATCGTGGAGGAAGAGAGCTTTTATGCAGAATGCCAGCGTGCAGCCTTATATCGTGTGTATTTGTTTTCAATTATCAAAAAAGATAAAGTTTTGGAAGAAAAAGCAGAGGAGATATGGAAGTATATTAAATTTGGGGCAAAACTAGAAGAGTATGTCGGGGAGATACAGAATCTAATCGAAATGGCCCAAATGTTATACGGAGCAGAGGTGGATGGTAATATTCTTGACTATGCATTGGAAAAAAGCATTATAGATGCAAATGAAAACGAGTGCCGCCTTCTTGCCGGGGAACGTAAATTTTTATATGACTGTTATAAACGAGTGGAATCGGATCAATTTACCAGACAACAGAAAAATATGTTTTATATGTATTTGATCATTCGGACAGATTTTCGAGGGGAAATTATTCAAATCAATCGTAAAGTTGGATTTGCTAATTTTTCAAGCTATCAGGACAGAAAAGAATATTTTGTGGACGGGGAAAAACCATATGAAGCTGAATTGGTTCGTCTTGCATTGAATGAATCGTTGCGAAAGAAGCATGTGGTTTCTCTGGAAGCACGTATATGCCCGAAAAAGAAATCTTCAGAACTGTATAAAACATTGAGAAGGTATGAGCATATTGTAAAAAAAGCTTCAAGTAAAAAGACAGATGTTGAGAAAGACTATGAAAAGCTGACATATGTATTGCATTTCCCTAAGTTGAAAGATGAAAGATTTGTGCCTGGAGTTCCGAGAAATGACAATGTCAGAAGGGCGTCTAGTCGTCAGGCAAGGAGCATAATAGCATTTTTTGAGCATCAGAAGAAGTACAATGATCACATACGAGGAATTGATGCGTGCTCCAGTGAGATATTTTGCAGACCGGAAGTTTTTGGACAGGTATTTCGATATCTGTCTGATGCTACCGTACTTTGTGAAGAATGTGGTGGAAAGACGGCAGGTTTATCTTACAAAACAAAAAATTTACATACCACTTATCATGCGGGAGAGGATTTTTTTGATATTGTAGATGGACTGAGAGCCATAGATGAGACCTTGTTGTTCTGTGGATTTAAAAGAGGAAGCAGGCTGGGTCATGCTCTGGCACTTGGAATCGAGCCATATGAATACTATAAGCTGAAAGGCTATAAAATCGTATTGGACAAACAAATACTGTTGGATGATATTGTCTGGATGTATAACAAGGCAAACGAGTTGGGATGTAATATCGATAGTGAACTGAAAACGATGTTAAACGAAAAATATTATAGTCTGTACGAGGAAATATATCAGGATAATACTATAGAAGAGGAAAATCGTCCGTCCATGTACGAATATTATCAAAGTTGGAAATTACGTGGAGATAATCCGGAAGTTTATAGATTGAATTCAGAATTGTTTGAACGTAAGTTGGGATGTGAAGAACTTCAGAGATTTGACAGGTATCAGTTCAATGATAAAATCAGTGATGATTTAAGGAAAAACAGGATTTGCAGAAAATTATACAAGCTTTATCACTTTAGTGAAAAAGTGAGGAAAAAGGGCGATGAAATTACAGAGCTTAAAGTAGAACAAAAGTATATTGACCTTGTGCGGCAGTTGCAGGATAAGATGATACGGCAGTTGGTAGAAATGGGGATTGGCATTGAGACAAATCCATCATCAAATTATTTGATAGGTACTATCAAAAAGTATGAAGAGCATCCGATTATCCGATTTAATTCAAGAAAGCTGAAAGAGGTTCAACCGAATATGTCTCTGAGTGTATCCATCAACACGGATGATCAAGGAGTGTTTGATACTTTGCTGGAGAATGAATATGCACTTATGACACTTGCGCTAAAGAAAGCAAAAGATAAAGAAGCGAATCCGTTGTATGATCTAGAGGATATCTATGAATGGATAGACTATGTTCGCCGAATGGGGATTGAACAGATATTTGTGTAGGGATACAGATGCAGGCTGAAGCAACAGAGCAAAGAAACATTTTGAAAGAGTGAGAAAAACAAATGAGGATTTTAAATATTACAGCTCAGAAACCGCACAGCACGGGAAGTGGAATTTATCTGACGGAGTTGGTAAAGAACTGGAATGCCCTTGGATATGAGCAGGCAGTTCTTGCGGGAGTTTATGAGGAGGACAGTGTAAATTTCCCAGAGGGAGTTATATTTTATCCGGTGAAATATTTGTCGGAGGAACTGCCGTTTCCAATTGCAGGAATGTCGGATGAGATGCCATATAAGAGTACGAGATATAAGGACTTTACAGAAGAGATGTTTCAAGCGTACCGGAGTGCATTTCAAATGGTGGTGCGAAAAGCGGTCGAGGAGTTTTGCCCGGATTTGATTGTGTGTCATCACCTGTATCTTCTGACTGCGTTGGTGCGGGAATGGTATCCGAAGAAGAAAGTCATTGGAATTTGTCATGGCTCTGATTTGCGTCAGATTTGTAAAAATCCATTACAGATGGAATACATTCAGAAGTGGATTCCGCAGTTGGATGGCATTGTGGCATTGCATGACGGACAGAAGAAAGAGATTATCCGGATTTTTAATTGCGGCGAGAAGCTTGTGCACACTGTCGGGGTTGGCTACAATCAAAACCTTTTTTATCGGAAGAAAACAGAAGAAAAACCTTATAGACAGTTGGCATTTGCGGGGAAAGTGACAGAGAAGAAGGGGATTTTCAGTCTGCTTCGGGCATTGGAGATGCTTTCGGTCAAACCGGAAAATCTGGTTGTGAAGATTGCAGGAGGGCATGGCAGCAGAGAAGAGTATGAAGAAATTTGCAGGCTTGCCAGAGAATGCAGATATCCGGTGATATTTTTAGGCAGTTTGCAGCAGGAAGCTTTAGCAGAGGTATTTCGGCAAAGCGATGTGTTTGCTCTCCCGTCATTTTTTGAAGGATTGCCACTGGTGACAATGGAGGCAATGGCATGTGGATGTAAGGTGGTCTGTTCGCAGATTCCTGGGATGGAAGAGTGGTTAGATGAGCATGTGCCGGGGCAACAGGTGGAGTTTGTTCCGTTGCCTGAGATGACTCGGGTAGATGAGCCGAAAGAAGAAAAATTGCCGGAGTTTGAAAAGAAATTGGCGGAGGCAATAGAGAAGAAATTAGAACAACAACAAGAAGAATGTCCCGATTTGAACGGTGTCTCATGGGAAGGCATCAGTCGGACTGTTCTGGAAATGATAACGTAGAAAAGAGGAAAAAACATGTTTATAGATATGCACATGCACGAATCGACATTTTCAAAAGATAGCTTTTTAAAATTGGATGAGATGGTGGAACTTGCAAAGGAGCGGGGACTTGGAGCAATCTGCATTACAGATCACGATGATATGGGATTGAAAGAGTACGCAAAAGAATATTCGGAAAAAACCGGTTTTCCGATTTTTGTGGGAATTGAATTTTTTTCTCTGCAGGGGGATATCGTGGCTTTAGGAATCGAGGAATACCCGAAAGAGCGGGTGGATGCACAGAAGTTTATCGATATTGTGAAAGAGCAGGGTGGAATCTGTTTTAGTGCACATCCGTTTCGCAATAATAACCGGGGATTGGAAGAAAATCTGAGAATTGTAAAGGGACTGGACGGTGTTGAGGTGCTCAACGGAAGTACACTTCCTGAGGCAAACAAAAAAGCGGCAGATTATGCAAGAGAACTTGGACTGGTCACTGTTGGCTCAAGTGATTGTCATATACCGGGAAAGGTCGGCTTTTTTGCAACTTATTTTCCGGAGGAGGTGCGCACGATGGAAGACCTGATTCGTGTGTTTAAAAGTGGTAAGTGTAAGCCGGCTTACTACTGGAATGGAGAATACAAAATATGGGATATGGAGACACCGATTCACAAACCATTTGAGATTGAAAGATAAGAGGGAACTATGACATTACAACAGTTGAGATATGTGGCGATGGTGGCGGAGAAGGGAACGATGACCGAAGCTGCAACAGAATTATATATATCACAGCCGAGTCTCACCAAATCAATCCGAGAGCTGGAAAAAGAGCTGGAAATTGTAATCTTTGAGCGCACAAACAAAGGGATTGTTGTCTCACATGAGGGGGAGCAGTTCTTGGCATATGCAAGACAGGTGATTGAACAGGCGGATCTTTTGGAAGAAAAGTATATGCATAAATCCGGCAGAAAGCAGCAGTTTTGTGTTTCCACACAGCACTATTCGTTTGCGGTGAATGCGTTTGTGGACTTGATCAAGGAGCATGGAACCGCCCAATATGATTTTTCTTTTCGGGAAACACAGACATATGAGATTATAGAAGATGTCGCGGCGATGAAAAGTGAGATAGGGATTCTGTATCTGAATGATTTTAATGAAAAAGTGCTGCGAAAAATTATGAAGGTAAAGGAACTTGTGTTTACAGAACTGTTTGTTGCAAAGCCGCATATTTTTATAAGCAACAGACATCCGCTGGCGAGTCGAAAATCTGTGACAATGGAAGAGCTTCATGAGTATCCATATCTTTCGTTTGAACAGGGAGAACATAATTCCTTTTACTATTCGGAGGAGATTTTCAGTACAGTACAGAGGATAAAAAATATCCGGGTGCGTGACAGAGCGACACTGTTTAACCTGCTGATTGGGTTGGACGGATATACTGTCTGCAGCGGAGTGATCGATTCGGAGCTGAACGGGGGAAATATTGTTGCAGTGCCGCTTGAAAAAGAGGGGGATATGCATATCGGATATGTGAGCCATCAGAAGTCACATTTCAGCCGTTTAGGAATAGCATATATAGATGCACTCAAACGAAATATCGGCGAAAATACAGAGTTGATATAACTAAAAGTTATAGCTAACAGATATTTTTGGATATTTTACGTATTTATTGTGTCCCGATATAATACATTCATAGATTACCGGAGGGTAAGACAAAAGTATTTGGAGGTAGAAGATATGAGTAAGAATGCACCGTTTCGATATGATTTTGTAGGAAGTTTTTTAAGACCTGCACAGTTAAAGCAGGCGAGAGCAGATTTTGAGAGTGGAAAAATATCGGAGAAACAATTGGAAGAAGTTGAGAATGAGGCGATTCGTGATCTGGTAGAAAAACAAAAGGCAGCAGGATATCATGTGATCACCGATGGAGAATTCCGCAGAAGCTACTGGCATTTGGATTTTATGTGGGGATTAAATGGAGTTGAGCACATTGAGCTGGATCATGGATATTTCTTCCATGGAGAAGAGACTACGCACGGCTCCGTTGCTGTGAGCGGAAAGATCAGCGGAGAGAATCACCCGTTTGTAGAACATTTTAAATTTGTGAAACAATTTGAAGATGAAAACACAGTGGCAAGACAGACGATTCCTGCCCCGGCGCAGCTGCTGGCAGAGTTATTTCGAGAAGAAAATGGAAAAAATACAGTGAAATTTTATCCAGATGAGGAAGTGCTCATTCAGGATATTGCGAAAGCATATCGCACTGTGATCAAAGAACTTTATGAAGCAGGCTGCAGAAATATTCAATTTGACGATTGCACATGGGGTATGTTTTGTGATAAAAAATATTGGGAGGCAAGACAGCAGGATTGTGTTACAATAGAAAGCGAGGCAGAAAAATATCTTCGCCTGAACAACCTTGCGATTGAGGGAAGACCAGAGGATCTTGTGATTACAACTCATGTATGCCGAGGAAACTACCATTCTACCTGGGCATCATCAGGCGGGTATGAGCCAGTGGCGAAATATCTGTTTGCAAATGAAAACGTGGACGCATATTATCTGGAGTTTGACGATGAGCGCTCGGGAGGATTTGAGCCGCTTAGATTTGTCTCAGATGATAAAAAAGTTGTTCTTGGGCTTATTACAACAAAATCACCGGTTCTTGAGAGCGAAGAGCTGATCAAAGAAAGAATTCGGCAGGCGGCTGAGTATGTACCGCTGGAACGTCTGTACCTCAGTCCTCAGTGTGGATTTGCATCGTGCGAGATCGGGAATAAACTGACCGAGGAGGAGCAGTGGGCAAAGCTTGCGCTTGTTAAGAAGATTGCCTCAGCAACTTGGAAAGAATAGAAAATTGAAAGAAGTGGTACTGTGAAACAATCAAGACAAATGTCGGAGTCCATTCGGCTTGGAATTATACTTGCGCTTTCGGGAGGGTTTATGGATGCCTATTCCTATATGTGCAGAGGAAAGGTATTTGCGAATGCCCAGACGGGAAATATCTTATTATTTGGTATCTATATGTCGGAAAGACAGTGGGATATGGCAATCAGGTATTTAATTCCGGTCATTGCATTTGTGACCGGAATCGGAGTTGCAGATCTTGTCCGAATGAAGATGAAAGAAAAAAGTATTTTCCACTGGAGACAGCTGTCGGTGTTAAGTGAAGCAGTTGTATTATTTGTAGTCTGTTTCATACCGCAAAAGTTCAATCTTCCGGCAAATAGTCTGACGTCACTTGCCTGTGGGATACAGGTTGAGAGTTTCCGGAAGATACATGGAAATGGAATTGCGACGACGATGTGCATTGGAAACCTGCGCAGCGCGACACAGCAGATGTGTGAGTATTTGGGCTCGAAAAGAAAAGAGCATCTCAAAAAAGGGTTTTTATATTACGGAATTATTTTTTGTTTTGTAATGGGGGCAGTTTTGGGGAATATCTGTGTGAAATACTTGTCTGAAAAAGCATTGATAGTCTGTGTGGTGATGTTAGGTATGGCGTTTGTCATGATGTTCATAGATGGAGAAAAGCAATAAAAATGCCGGCGTTTGCCGGCGTCTTTATTTTACATGTCTTTTAATCGCTTCAAAGCTTTCCACACTGATCACGTGTTCCATACGGCAGGCATCTTCGTTCGCTGTCTCTTCCGACACGCCGAGGCGAATCAACCAATCGGACAAAAGACGGTGCCGTTCATAGATCATCTCTGCTATTTCACGTCCGGATTCTGTTAGATATATAAATCCGGCATCTGTGACTGTAATATGATTCTTTTCACGCAGGTTTTTCATTGCAACGCTTACACTTGATTTTTTAAAATCCAATTCGTTTGCGATATCTACAGAACGGACAACCGGTAACTTTTTGCTCAACATTAAAATCGTCTCGAGATAATTCTCAGCGGATTCATTTACAAAAGGTTTCATAGGCTTCCCTCCTTCACTCTATTATGCATAGACATAATGCCTAACAGCATTATATCATATCCCTGTAAAGATTGCCATAATGGAAAAAAATATCGAAATTATATTGACATCTAATAAACGTTAGAGTATACTAACCAAGTGAAATGAAATTGTTTATCATTATCAGAAAGAAGAGGTGTGTATGATGCCGTTAACGATGGTGAATCCAGGAGAAGAAAATGTAATTAAAAAAGTCGGTGGAAAAGAAGAGACAAGACGATTTTTAGAAAATCTTGGCTTTGTTACCGGCGGAGTAGTTACCGTAATCTCTGAAATCGGAGGTAACATGATTGTGAATGTGAAAGATTCCAGAGTTGCGATTGGGAAAGATATGGCAAACAAGATTATGGTTTAGTGATGAAAGAGGGCGAAAAGAGATGAAAACGTTAAAGGAGGTAGCCTGCGGTAAGACCGTCAAGGTAAAGAAACTGACTGGTGAGGGACCGGTGAAGCGAAGAATCATGGATATGGGGATCACAAAAGGAGTAGAGATTTTTGTGAGAAAAGTAGCGCCGCTTGGTGATCCGGTGGAAGTAACAGTAAGAGGATATGAATTGTCGTTGAGAAAAGCAGATGCTGAGATGATAGAAGTAGAATAATTTTTTTTGGCAAATGGTTAGTTAAAACTAATAAAAACAAGATTCGACAAACATAAAAAAGGAGAGAGAAGATGTCAGTAAAGATAGCACTAGCAGGTAACCCAAACTGCGGAAAAACAACGTTGTTCAATGCTCTGACTGGTTCAAACCAATTTGTAGGAAACTGGCCTGGAGTAACAGTAGAAAAAAAAGAAGGAAAACTGAAAGGTCATAAAGATGTTATTATCATGGACCTTCCGGGAATTTATTCTTTGTCACCATATACATTAGAGGAAGTAGTGGCGAGAAACTATTTGATTGGAGAGAGACCTGACGCCATTATTAATATCGTAGATGGTACAAATATTGAGCGAAACTTATATTTGTCCACACAATTGATGGAACTTGGCATTCCGGTAATTATGGCAGTCAACATGGTAGATGTACTGCAAAAGAACGGAGACAAGATCTATACAGATAAGCTGAGCAAAGAGCTTGGCTGTGAAGTTGTCGAGATTTCAGCATTAAAAGGAACAGGAATTCAGAAAGCTGCGGAGAAGGCAGTAGGGCTTGCGCAGAAGAAAAAAGCGATGACGCCGGTACATGCATTCTCAGAAGATGCTGAAAATACGATTAAGACAGTTGAAAACATGCTGACGGGAACTATTCCGGAAGAACAGAAGAGATTCTTTGCAATCAAGTTGTTGGAAAAAGATGATAAGATTCAGGCACAGATGAAATCTGTTCCGAATGTATCCGCAGAGATTCAAAAAATGGAAGAACTGTTTGACGATGACACAGAAAGTATCATTACAAATGAGAGGTACGTATATATTTCTTCTATTATTCATGACTGTGTCAAGAAGAATAAACAGAATAAGATGACAACATCAGATAAGATTGACCATATCGTGACGAACAGATGGCTTGCGCTTCCGATCTTTGCGGCGGTTATGTTCCTTGTATATTATATTTCGGTCACAACGGTTGGAACTTGGGTGACAGATTGGACCAATGATGTATTGTTCGGAGAAATCATTCCGCCTGCGATTGAAAAATTCCTGGTCGGTATCGGCTGTGCAGGATGGCTTCAGGGATTGATTCTTGACGGTATTGTGGCTGGTGTAGGAGCAGTTCTTGGTTTTGTACCTCAGATGCTTGTGTTATTCTTGTTCCTTGCATTTTTGGAAGCATGTGGATATATGGCGAGAGTTGCGTTTATCATGGATAGAATTTTCCGCAAATTTGGACTTTCCGGAAAATCATTTATCCCGATGCTGATCGGAAGCGGATGTGGTGTTCCGGGTATCATGGCGTCGAGAACGATTGAAAATGACCGTGACCGTAAGATGACAATCATGACAACAACATTTATTCCATGTGGAGCAAAACTTCCGATCATTGCATTGATTGCGGGAGCGTTGTTCGATGGCGCATGGTGGGTTGCACCAAGTGCTTACTTTGTTGGAATCGCAGCGATCATCTGTTCCGGTATCATTTTAAAGAAAACAAAGATGTTTGCGGGAGATCCGGCACCGTTTGTAATGGAACTTCCGGCGTATCACTGGCCAACAGTTGGAAACGTACTTAGAAGTATGTGGGAAAGAGGCTGGTCATTTATCAAAAAAGCAGGTACAATTATTCTGTTATCTACAATTGTATTGTGGTTCTTGATGAACTTTGGATGGGTTGACGGTTCATTTGGTATGTTGGAGGCAGAACAATTGAACGACAGTATTTTAGCTCACATCGGAAGTGTGATTGCGCCGATCTTTGTACCACTTGGATGGGGCGACTGGAAAATGGCAGTTGCGGCAGTTACAGGATTGATTGCTAAAGAAAATGTAGTTGGTACATTTGGTATTTTATTTGGATTTGCGGAGGTAAATGCAGACAACGGTATCGAGATCTGGGGACAGCTTGCAGGAAGTATGACAGCGGTTGCGGCTTACTCATTCTTAGTGTTCAACCTTCTTTGCGCGCCTTGCTTTGCGGCGATGGGAGCGATTAAAAGAGAGATGAATAATGCAAAATGGTTCTGGTTTGCAATCGGATACCAGACAGGTCTTGCATACATTGTTTCACTTTGCATCTACCAGATTGGAACATTGATCAGCACCGGAACATTCGGCGCTGGAACTGTAGTAGCGTTTATATTAGTAATTGGGTTTATTTATCTGCTTGTCAGACCATACAAAGAAAGCAAGACATTAAATGTCAATATGAAAGGTATGGTAGGAGCAAGATAATTGACAGACCGATTGATTTTGAAATGGAGGCGGTAATATGGGAACAGCAGTTGTTGGCATTGCGTTAGCTGGAATCGTAGCACTGATTATCAGAAAAATGATTCGAGATAAGAAGAACGGAAAATCAATTCAATGTGGTGGAGACTGTAAACACTGTGGAGGACATTGTCACTAAAGATGAGGAGTGAGACTGGATGCAGAAAGAGGCTATCATTCAAAAACTGAAAGAACGGGGATGCAGAATTACAAAGCAAAGATTGATGCTGCTTGATATTATTATGGAGGAAGATTATTCCTGCTGTAAGGAAATCTATTACCGCGCATCGCAGTTAGATCCTCAGATTGGGATTGCGACGATATACAGAATGGTAAATACATTAGAGGAGATCGGAGCGATCAGCAGAAAAAACATGTATAGGATTTCGGATGTATGTGAGTGTGACGGTCAGAATGGATGTGTGATTGAGTTTGAAGATCATTCTGTGTGCCGGCTGTCATCAAACAAGCTTCAGTCGGTGATGCTTGCGGGACTGAAGGCATGCGGTTATGTGAATGAACAGAAAATTAAACACATTGCCTTGCAGCCATGCCCACATATGTAGGAGAAAAGGAGAATGACACAGTCTGGGAGTACTGGACGGTGGTGTTCTCCTTTTTGCTGCAGAGAAAATAAATGATAAAATTTATCGATAGCGTGAAAAAACTGGAATTTGTCGAATCATGGGAATATAATCAATGGATAAAATTATTCTAGGAGGTATTTATGATGTTAGATTGTTTAAAAGGTATCAATTTTAAGAAAACAGGTATTTTTGCGGCAGGTGTGTTGTTTGGGACAGCAGGAATCAAGCTATTATCAAGCAAAGATGCAAAGAAACTTTATACAAATGGAACGGCAGCGGTGCTCAGAGCAAAAGAATGTGTCATGAAGACTGCAACTACTATTCAGGAGAATGCAGAAGACATCTACGAAGAGGCAAAAGCAATCAATGAAGAAAGAGCAGTAAAAGAAGAGCAGGAGTTTGAAGAGACACAGACAGAAGAAATTACTGAAGAAGCTGTGGAAGAGACAGTGGCAGAATAGAGGCGACAGCAAGTGAGATTTATCATAAAACATGAGATGAAAGGCAGAATGCGAATTCATCTTCTGCAAAACAGAATGACGTATGAGCAGGCAGATATTTTACTGTATTTTTTAACAAACATGAAAACGGTTTCATCAGCGAAAGTGTATGAGCGCACGCAGGATGCTGTCATCCGCTATACCGGTGACAGAGAGGCCATCATAGAAGAAATAAAGAGATTTTCTTATGAAAAGACGGAGGTGCCGGCGGGACTTTTAGAAAATTCCGGAAGGGCGTTAAACGCTGCTTATCAGGAAAAGTTAATCAATAAAGTTTTGTTCCGGTATGCAAGAAAATGGTTTCTTCCATATCCGGTAAATGCCCTTTATACGGCGGCAATATCGTTAAAGTATATTTATAAGGGTTTAAAGGTGTTGTGCAAAGGAAAGATTGAAGTTCCGGTTCTTGACGCAACAGCGATTGGGGTTTCCATTTTACGAAATGATATTGATACGGCAGGTTCGGTCATGTTCCTGCTGGGAATCGGAGAAATTTTAGAAGAATGGACACATAAAAAATCAGTGGATGATCTTGCGAGAACAATGTCGTTGAATGTGGGGAAAGTATGGCTTAAACAGGGGGAACAAGACATTCTTGTTCCGGTGTCTGATATTCAGGCAGGAGATCAGGTTGTTGTACATATGGGAAATGTCATTCCGTTTGACGGCACAGTGGCAGATGGTGAGGCGATGGTCAATCAGGCGTCTCTTACCGGAGAATCTCTACCGGTAAGAAAAGTACAAGGAAGTTCTGCGTATGCAGGAACCGTGGTGGAAGAAGGCGAAGTGACGATTACGGTCAAAGCAGTGGGCGGCTCCAGCCGATTTGAAAAAATAGTCGCAATGATCGAGGAGTCGGAGAAGCTGAAATCTGCATTGGAAGGCAAGGCGGAGCATCTGGCGGATAAACTTGTGCCGTATACACTTGCAGGCACAGCGCTGACCTATCTTTTGACACGTAATATCACGAAAGCACTGTCCATATTGATGGTCGATTTTTCCTGTGCATTAAAGCTTGCGATGCCGATTTCTGTCCTTTCAGCGATTCGAGAAGCAGGCGTGCATAATATTACAGTAAAAGGCGGTAAGTTTTTAGAGGCAGCGGCAGAGGCGGATACGATTGTGTTCGACAAGACAGGAACACTCACAAAAGCAAAGCCTACTGTAGTGGATGTCGTTTCGTTCAATGGAGAAGATCCGGATGAACTACTTCGGATTGCAGCATGCATGGAAGAACATTTTCCGCATTCTATGGCAAAAGCAGTCGTGAACGCTGCCAAGAAGAAAAAATTGGATCATGAGGAAATGCATTCGAAAGTGGAATACATGGTTGCACACGGAATTTCCACGATGATCAATGAGAAAAAGGCAATTATCGGAAGCTATCATTTTGTCTTTGAGGATGAAAAATGTATGATCCCAGAGGGGAAAGAAGCGCTTTTTGCATCACTTCCGGTGGAATACTCTCATCTGTATCTTGCGATTGAAAAAGAATTGGCAGCAGTCATCTGCATTGAAGACCCTCTCCGAGAGGAGGCGGCAGATGTCATTGAAATACTGCGAGAATCAGGCATTTCAAAGATCGTGATGATGACAGGGGACAGCGAGCACACTGCGGCAGCGATTGCAAGAAGAGTCGGTGTAGATGAATATTATTCAGAAGTACTTCCGGAAGATAAGGCTGATTTTGTGGAAAAAGAAAAGGCAAAAGGCAGAAAAGTCATCATGATCGGAGATGGCATCAACGACTCACCGGCGCTTTCGGCTGCTGATGTAGGAGTCGCAATCAGTGACGGAGCAGAGCTTGCAAGAGAAATTGCGGACATTATGATTGGTGCAGAGAACTTATATGAACTTGTAATATTAAAGCAGTTGAGCGATGGACTGATGAAACGGATCAAAAGAAACTACCGATTTATTGTTACTTTTAATGCAGGACTGATTTTACTTGGGGTGAGTGGAATCTTACAGCCGACTACGTCAGCATTGTTCCATAATATGTCAACACTTGGAATCAGCCTGAAGAGTATGCAGGATTTGCTGTAGTCACATACCAGGAGGCGAAAAGATATGAAAAAACATAGATTTTGGGCATGGGCAATGATAGGATGCCTTTTTATGACACTGTACACAGGATATAAACACAAATAGTAGTGCAGCGGCTATGTGAGAAAGTTTCTCACATAGCCGTTTTTGCGTGTATTTGCAGAGAAACTCCCAGATAAATGGAATAGCCAGATTGGAGAAAACGGATGTGAAATATCAGGCGGAGAACGTCAGTGAATGAGAATTTGATTCACCTGCATTGTTACGTTTGATTCAAGATAAAACGGTTCTTGTAATTGTTCAAGAGTATTCATGTTTTTACGTTCTGCCGATAGTGCTTTAAAGCATAGAACAGCCACCATTGTGGAAGGCTGTTCTCTTTGTATTTATGAGCTGCAGGATCGATTCAAGTGTTCGATAGAATATTTACAACACTTCATCTAAATCTTTTTGCATTCGCAATCCTTCATGAATCAAACAACCGAAAATGATAATTAGAATTCCCAGTGTTAGATTTATACCATCGATCAGAACAAAACTTCCATAGCTAAAAATCTTAACTCCAGAAGAATGATAACCTGGAAGACGCGGAAACAAAACGGAAGATGCCAGGAACAGCAACCAATCATCTGAACACAGAGGCCCAACGATTTGTATAATGCCGACTGTGGAAATAAGTCCGGTCATGAATAGCGCAAGGAATAAAAGAATACGCATGCGTGTTGAAAATGTTTTCGAATGTTTATAAGAAATATTTGTATCAAAATCATTTGGTTTCATCTTTCGGTTCTCCTCCCTGTGTTTTGTCATCTTTTATAAATTCCAATATGCCACCGGGCTGGCAGTCTAATACGTCACAAATCGCATTGAGTGTAGAGAAGCGTATTGCACTGATCTTCCCGGTTTTTATTTTTGAAAGATTTAAAATTCTTGACATGAAATAAAAGTTAGCATATACTAATCCATGTATTTTAAATGAAAATGCTTATCAATATCAAAAAATGGAGAACGAAATGGTGGACATAAATAAGAAGAGAGAAAAGGAAAAGAAAACGCTACGTGTGATGATTGGGGTGTATTGTCGCGGAAAACACAAGCACAAGGGAGAACTCTGTCCGGAATGTCAGAAACTGTTGGACTATGCGTTGCTCCGAACGGAAAAATGTCCGTTCATGGAGACAAAGACATTTTGCAGTGCCTGCAAAGTGCATTGTTATTCAAAAGAGATGCAGGAAAAGATCAAAGAAGTTATGAAGTATGCAGGACCGAGAATGTTGTTTTATCATCCGCTTCAGGCGCTGGATCATATGTGGGTGACAATGAAAGGAAAAATAAAAAAGAGATAGGAGAAGAAAAATGAATAAGAAGAAAATTATTGATAAGTTGTTGATTGTTTCGATTGTAGTGATGGCGGTCAGCGGTTTTTTGATAAGACCGACAGGAGAGATGATGGCAGTCATTGTTATGCATAAGCTTTCGGCGGTTATTTTTTGCGTATTGGGGATAGCCCATGCTGTGCAATATAAGACTAAGAAAAGGAGGGGAAAGCAATATGTTTCATAAGAGGTTGATCAAAGAATTTAGAGAAAATCAGAAAAACATTTGGGGGATGGTTCTTACACAGTGGGTCATGCTCATTGCAAATGTTGCGCTGATGCTCCAGACAGCTGCGTTTATAGCTGGAATGGTTCGTGGAGAAAATCTGCAAAACCAAAGTATCAGGCTGCTTGTGACGTTGGCAGTTGTTGTAGTTGTACGAAGCTTGATGTCGCTGCTCAACAGCAAGTTGTCATTTGAGGCATCGAAGCAGGTGAAAGCGAGACTGCGAACGATGGTGTATGAGAAAATGATGCGGCTTGGGAGCAGTTATAAAGAATATTTTCAGACATCTGAGGTGGTGCAGATCACCACGGAAGGTGTAGAACAGTTGGAAATTTATTTTGGAAAATACATGCCACAGTTTTTCTACAGCATGCTTGCACCGGTCACACTATTTGTCATTGTAGGAACGATGAGCCTGAAAGTGGCGGTCGTGCTTTTAATCTGTGTTCCGTTGATTCCGCTTTCAATTGTAGCAGTTCAGAAATTTGCGAAAAAGATGCTTGCAAAATATTGGGGAACATACACGGAGATGGGAGATTCCTTTTTGGAGTGCCTTCAGGGACTTACGACATTGAAAATTTATCAGGCAGATGAGCGTTATGCAAAAAGAATGGATGAGGAAGCGGAAAAATTTCGTAAAGTAACGATGCGCGTGCTCATCATGCAGTTAAATTCCATCAGTATTATGGATTTGGTAGCCTACGGTGGGGCAGCAGTCGGTATCATCTTGAGTATTTTAGAGTATCAAAAAGGTGTAATCGGACTGGCGCAATGTTTCTTCATTATTATGATCTCAGCCGAGTTTTTCCTGCCGCTTCGTTTGCTTGGTTCCTTCTTCCACATTGCGATGAATGGAAATGCTGCAGCGGATAAGATTTTCCGACTGGTAGATTTGGAAGAAGATCAAGGAGAAAAATCTGCCGAAATGGAAGGAGAATCTGATGAGATTGCGTTTTCAAATGTAAGTTTTTCTTATGAGGCAAAGAAAAAGGTGCTGGAAGGTATCAGTTTCCGGGCAGGTCATGGATTGACTGCATTGGTCGGGGAATCCGGTTGCGGAAAGAGTACCACTACGCTGCTTTTAATGGGAGACAGAAGGGTAGATGAGGGACAGATTTTTATCGGAGATATGCCAATTGACAAAATGGACTTGAAAGCACTTCGAAGAAAGATTACCCGTATCCGACATGACAGTTATCTGTTTGCAGGAACAATTCGGGAAAACCTTCTCATGGGAAAAGAAGATGCGACAGAAACACAGATGAAAGAGGCGCTTCGCGAGGTGAATCTGTTGGATTTTGTGGAAAAAAGCGGAGGGCTGGATTTTGTTCTCCTTGAGAAAGCGTCTAATCTTTCGGGCGGACAGAAGCAAAGGCTGTCTCTTGCAAGGGCGCTTTTGCATGACACGCCAATCTACATATTTGATGAGGCAACTTCTAATGTAGATGTGGAAAGTGAAAATGATATTATGGCGGTTGTGAGAAAACTGGCAAAAACAAAAACAGTTCTTTTGATCTCACACAGACTTGCGAATGTTGTGTCTGCGGATCAGATATATGTGCTAAAAGACGGAATGATTGTGGAGAAAGGACAGCACGAAGCGCTTTGCAAAGAAGATGGATACTATCACAGATTATTCAGACAGCAGAGCGCATTGGAGCAATTTGGAAAGGGGGCGGTTGCCAATGAATAAAAACAGAAATGGATTTCAGGTGATGCTTGGTCTGATTGGTATGATCAAACCCCTTCTCGGAGTGATGTGTATTGCGATCATCATGGGATGTATCGGAAATTTGATGGCGATTTTTATTACGATTCTCGGAGGGGCGGCAATTGGAAATCTGCTTGGAGAAGTGACTGGCATTTCCATGAAAATGATATTCGTGCTGCTTGTTGTATTTGCGGTATTGCGAGGAGTACTTCGCTATGCGGAACAGGCAAGTAACCATTATATTGCATTTAAATTACTTGCCAGAATCCGTCATCAGATATTTGCCTCTTTGAGAAAATTGGCTCCGGCAAAGCTGGATGGCAAAGAAAAGGGGAATCTGATTTCGATTATCACAAGCGATATTGAACTTTTGGAAGTGTTCTATGCACACACGATTTCACCGATTGCAATTGCGGCGATCACGTCGCTTGTGATGGTTGCATTTATCGGACAGTTCCATGTGGGACTGGGAGTATTGGCGGCGGTGTTCTATCTGCTTGTCGGGCTGGCCGTTCCGGTGGTGAACAGTAAAGCAGGACAGAAACACGGGCAAAAATACCGCAGTATTTATGGGAAATTAAATACAACTGTTTTGGATAATCTGTATGGATTAGACGAAATTTTACAGTATGAAAAACAAAAAGAACGTCAGGAAAAAATGGATGCGTTCACGGAGCATCTAGAGCAGGTAAATGCAACTTTGAAAAAACAGGAAGCAGTACAGAGAAGCAGTACAGATACGGTTATTCTTGTCGCGGGAGTGTGCATGACATTATATAGCGGTCTTTTGGCATCGAACGGGGTGATAAGCACCGGAAATGCAATTATCTGTATCATCGCCATGATGAGTTCATTTGGACCGACAGCGGCATTGTCTGCGCTTTCAAACAACCTGAACCAGACGCTTGCAAGTGGAAATCGTGTATTGAACCTGCTTGCCGAGGAACCGGTTGTGATGGATGTGGAAAGTAATGTGGAAGTTCCGGATGAAGATATTCGTATTTCAAATGTGACGTTCACATATCCGGAAGACAAAAAAGAAGAAAAATCAATTTTGAAAAATTTCTCATTGGATATCCGCAAAAATACGATTCATGGTATTCTCGGAAGAAGCGGATGTGGGAAATCAACGTTGTTAAAGCTGCTTATGCGTTTTTATGAGACGGATTCCGGCAGTGTCAGCTATGGAACGCGCAACGTAAACGAGATTGACACAGGGCATTTGCGAAATCATATCTCCTATGTGACGCAGGAAACCTTCCTGTTCCAGGACACAATTGAAAATAATATCAAGGTGGCGAAGGCGGATGCGACAAGAGAAGAGGTGATTGAGGCTGCGAAAAAGGCAGCAATTCATGATTTTATCGATTCCCTGCCACAGGGGTATGACACAAAGCTTGGGGAACTCGGAGATTCGGTATCAGGAGGAGAACGCCAGAGAATCGGAATTGCGAGGGCATTTCTTCATGATGCCAAGACTATTCTGCTGGATGAGCCTACAAGTAATATTGACAGCCTGAATGAGGGAATTATCTTGAAAAGCTTGTTGGAAGAGCGGAAAGATAAGACAATTGTACTTGTGTCTCATCGCAAATCAACAATGTCGATTGTGGACGAAGTGACACAGATGTAAAAAAAGGGGCTGTCGGGAAATAGATAGTTCTAAATAGGGGCAGATGCGACTCATGCGAGTCACATCTGCCCCTAAAATTTTCCCGTAAAAGAGAAAAAGAT
>OFMJ01000300.1_pt1 | contig 57360 bp, 54 predicted proteins | sample 1541801 | NCBI WGS metagenome assembly OFMJ01 (sample SAMN04209234, study PRJEB22552) | human gut metagenome | biome: gut; material: feces | host: Homo sapiens | place: USA: Oklahoma
AGGTTGGAGGGGGCCTCCTCGGCCGCGGGCTTCTCCACCAGGCCGGAGACGCGCCACACCGCGCCCGGCTCGTCGTCGGCGACCCCGCCGAAGCCCTCCAGCGTGTCGACGCGCTCGCCGGCGATGACGCCGTAGCGCGAGACGTCCGCCGGGGAGCAGGGCGCCACCGCGATCACGGACGCGCCGGCGTGGGCGCGGGAGACCTCGAGCATGCGGGTGCAGATGTCGCGCGATGGGACCACGTAGTCGCCGAGCAGCACCAGGAAGCTCTCGCCGGCCACGGCGTCGGCCACCGAGCGGATGGCGTGGCCCAGCCCCTTGGGCTCGTACTGGTAGCGGAAGTCCACGGGCATGTCGCCCGCCTCGGCCACGGCGTCGGCGTAGCCGTCCTTGCCGCGCTCGCGCAGCAGGGCCTCCAGCGAGCGGTCGGGCTGGAAGTAGCTGAGCAGCTCGGGCTTGCCGGGCGAGGTCACGATGACGGCGCCGTCGACCTCCTCGGGCTCCAGCGCCTCCTCGACCACGTACTGGATGACCGGCTTGTCGAGCACCGGGAGCATCTCCTTGGGGGTGCACTTGGTCGCCGGCAGGAAGCGGGTGCCGAGGCCGGCTGCGGGGATGATAGCCTTCATGGCCTTCCTTTCGTCCGCGCCTTTATGACGCAGATCAATAACGGGCTTTTCGCCCATAAACAATTGAGTCACAGTCCTACAGGATACCGTCCGCATGCTTGCGCGCTACCCCCTTTTGCGAAAATGCAGCTTAAATACGCACCTTCCGATTATTTAACACGCTCATATCAGCGTATCGAGGGAGCGAGATACCAAAAAAAGGAGGCCCGGCGAACCGAACCTCCTTTAAGACATTGAATGTCAGACTGCGGCACAAGGCCGTGCAGTCGAAGCCGGCAGGCGAATCGCCTGCGGGAAACTACTTGATGGTGACAGCAGCGCCAGCAGCCTCGAGCTTCTCCTTGGCAGCCTCGGCGTCGTCCTTCTTGACACCCTCGAGAACGGCCTTGGGAGCGCCCTCGACGACCTCCTTGGCCTCCTTCAGGCCAAGGCTGGTGAGCTCGCGGACAACCTTGATGACCTGGATCTTGTTGTCGCCGAAGCCCTCGAGAACAACGTCAAACTCGGTCTTCTCCTCGGCCTCCTCAGCGGCAGCAGCGGGGCCGGCAACGACGGCAGCGGGAGCAGCGGCGGAAACGCCGAAGGTCTCCTCGATGGCGGAAACGAGCTCGGAAGCCTCGAGCAGGGTCATCTCTTTCAGGGCCTCGATGATCTCATCGGTGGTAAGCTTAGCCATTTCTAAGTCCTTTCGATTTCCCTGCGCTTTTCGCAGGGAGATTAATTAAGTAGCGCGGCGCATGTGCGCCAGGGGTGCGGCCTTGCGACCGCGAGCATGGTGGCGACTAGGCCGCCTTCTGCTCGGAGATCTGCTGGACGCAACGGGCGAGACCGCTGGAAACGCCGTTGACGCAAACAGCGATGTCGCGAGCGAAGCCGTTGATAAGACCGGCAATCTGACCCAGGAGCTGATCCTTGGTGGGAAGGTCTGCGATAGCGTTGACCTCCTCGGCAGTAACTGCCTTACCCTCGGAAATGCCACCCTTGATCTCCAGAACGCCCTTGGACTTCTTAGCGAACTCCTTAAGCGCCTTCGCGGCCTCGACGGGCTCGTTCTCGTAGAAGACATAGGCCAGGGGACCAACGAGGATGTCATCAACGTTGGGCTGCTCCTTGTTCTCCAGAGCGATGCGGACGAGGTTGTTCTTGTACACCTTCATCTCAGCGCCGAGCTCACGAAGCTGATGACGCAGCTCCTGGGCCTGCTTAACGGTCAGACCGTTGTAGGACACCACGAACACACCAGCGTTGGCCTCGATGCTAGACTCGATCTCAGCAACCTTGTCGATTTTGTACTGCTTGGGCATTAGTACACCTCCTTCTCGTTTTTTCCGGGCACGTCCGCGCCTGACATGGCGGGGGTTGTGTCTCGAAAAAAAAGAAACCCCCGTGCTGCAAGAGCAACGGGGGCGAGAAGACATATCTGCTCGACCACCTCGGCTGGCGGGAACTCCCATTAAGCCGCGGTCGGCGCTTGCCTCCCTTGGCACCTGCTGTCTCTGGCAGCGGAATCGTGCGTGAACTTCTGTAGTATGCCGAGCCGCCATGCCAGAGTCAAGGTTTGAGATACAAGGAAGCGCGGCTCAACACGTCCTCCACATTTTATAGACCAGCGACAAAAGAACCCAGGCGGCGCAGGCCCTCGTCCAGATCATCGTCCGCGATGCAATAGGAAAGCCTCACGTAGCCCGGAGCGTTAAAGCATGTTCCCGGCACAAGCGCCACGCCCGCTTCGCGAATGGCCCGCTCGCAGAATTCATTGGACGATAATCCGGTTTGCTCGACGCGCGGAAATGCGTAGAACGCGCCGGCGGGCTCGACCACCGGCAGCCCCATGTACGCCAGCTGCGCCAGCACGCGGTCGCGCCGGGCGCGGTACGTATCAAGTTGATGCGAGGGGTCGAACTCGAGGGCGCGGACGGCCGCGGGCATGCAGAACGACACCGCGGAAGACACCGTGAACTGGTGGGCCTTGGCGATCTGGTCGATCACGGGATGGGCGGCGGCGACCCAGCCCATGCGCCATCCGGTCATCGCCCAGGGCTTGGAAAAGCTCTCGACCACCACCACCTGCTCGCGAAGCTCCTTGTCCACGCGGGCGGCAAGGCGCTCATAGCCGGGCTCGTAGACCAAACGGCTGTATACGTCGTCGCACACCACGTAGATGCCGTGGGCGCGGGCAACGTTTGCGACCGCGTCAAGCGAAGCGGGCGCGAGCACGCAGCCGGTGGGGTTGTTGGGCGAAGTGATGACCAACGCCTTGGTGCGCGGCGTCACGCATGCGGAAAGTGCCTCCTCGTCCAGCTGAAACGCAAAGGGCGCGGTATCCAGATACACCGGCGTGGCATGATTCATGACCACCAGGGATTGGTAGAGGCCAAACGCCGGCGTAGGGATGACGACCTCATCACCCGGGTTGAGAAGCGCGGCGAACGTGGCGGCAAGGGCCTCGGTCGCGCCCACGGTCGCTACCACCTCATCCGGCGCATAGGACACGCCCTGCCGGGCCATGTATGCGCTCAGGGCGCGGCGCAGCTCGTCAGTTCCGTTGTTGGGGGGATAATGGGTCTGGCCCAAATCCAGCGCAGACTTGGCGCCCTCGCGCACGGATGTGGGCGAGTCGAACTCGGGCTCGCCCAGGGCAAGGGCGATACAGCCCGGCGTTTGGGCGGCCAGGGCGCTAAAGCGGCGAATCCCGCTGGGCTCAAGCGTTGCCAGGGCTTCGTTGGTCGATTTGCGCATAACGGCCCCTTCCATCGCGACTTTTGCATAAGGATACTTCAGCCATGCCGCGATTTCTATATTATGGAGGTATTGAAACATTCTCAGCCGCCTACAAACCCGCAGCGCAGGGCCGCGGGGAACCCGGGCGCCAGAAGGGACGCATCCACCCCATGAGATTGCTGATCTGCGACCGGCCGCGCGCCGAGTTTGAGAGCCCGGGCGTTTCCGCCTTGTTTGATGCGGCGTTTTGTCTTGAGGATGTGGACGATGCCCCCTGCCCCGGCGTCGCAGGAGACCGCGGGGAGACCGCGGACCGACTTGCCGCCTCCCTTGACGGCGCCGGCGAGCTTTGGATTGCCTCGCGCTCTTTTTGCGGCCAGGTATCCGCCCCCGTCATGCGCGCGCTGGTGCTGGCGCGCGACGGCGGGCACGGTAGCGCCCATGCAAACAAGAGGGCGCTGCCGGAGCGCAGCCTCCACGTTTGGCTATACGGCGTGGACCAAAACGCTTACGAGGAACAGGGCCTAGCCCGAATGCTTGCGGCGCGCCTTGCCCCGGAGCTTGGGGCCAACCTTGCCGAGTGTCGCGTTGTCGATAGGTTTGACCTGCGATTATTCAAGCAGTTTGGCTCGCTTCCGCACAAAGGCGCGGGCGGTGCGGCGCACATCCCCCTATCCCCCGCACCGCCTGCGCCCGCCGGTACCGCACGATCGATCGCGCTGCTTGACGCCGGCGCCCCCAACGACGCCGCGCGCGCCCTTTTGGACGATTTCGAAGATGCGCTCTTGGCATATGATCGACTCTCGAGTAGGGCGTTGGACGCCGCGAAGATAACCGAGCCCCCGCGCTTCGAACGCCTTAGCTGCCACGGGGCGAAGGGCGCGGCAGGCGAAGCGCCCGACGCCGGCCCCGCTCTCGATGCGCTCGCCGCCTGCGACACGTTGGTAATTGGCTGCCCCGTCCAACTTGGCGCCCTACCGCCCCGCCTTGTTCGCACGCTCCAAGATTGGACGGCGGCCCCGCGCCTTCGCAGCGGAATGCGCGTCTACGCCATCTGCACCACAAACGAATGCGACCCCGGCCAAGCCCACCTCTCTCTTGAGGTGCTCCGCCTGTTTTGCCATGGCAACAACCTTGTTTGGGGCGGCGGGCTCTGCGTCGCCGGCGCCGCGGCCGTGGCGGCATTCGCCCGCACCGAGCGCATGGGCAGGAAGCGCCGTGGATGCTCCGAAGCCATCGACCGCCTCATAGGCGCCGTGCGCGCGGGACTCAGCATCGCGGACGCCGCCCGCCGTTTTGGCTCCACGGACCCCCTTGCGCCCTCCAACATCATCAACGCGCCCTGCGCGCTTCCCGCCTGGGCATACAAGCTGATGTGCGCACGCTTTACCCGCGCCTAGGCGGCGCAGCGCACGCAGCATCCGCATCGCCCCCAACAAGCAAAGGAGACGCCCATGACCTGGCTAGGCATCGACGGAGGCGGAACCAAAACCGCTTGCACCCTGTACAACGAATCGCTGCAGCCCCTTGCCCGCACGACGTTTTCCACCTGCCACTACGCCCAAGCGGGCGCCGATGGCATGGCTTGCGTCTTCCGCGATTGCCTGGCATGGGCGCGCTGGCACGGCTTGGACCGGGACGGAGGCGTGGGCCTTGGCATCTGCGGCTACGGCGAGGGAGCCGAGTCCGACCGCGCCATCGAGTCCGCCGTGAAGGCCGCGGTGGGAATTCGTCCCTATGCCCTGGTCAACGACGTCGACGCCGCGTGGGCGGCGGGCCTGGACCTTGCGGACGGCATCGCCGTTATCGCGGGCACCGGCTCGATCGCGCTTGGCGTGCGAAACGGTGCCAGCATGCGTTGCGGCGGGTGGGACTACCTATTGGGGGACGAGGGCAGCGGTGGCTGGATTGGCAAGGAGGCCCTGCGCGCCTTCACCCGCCAAAGCGACGGGCGCGACCAGCGCGGGCCTCTCTACCACGCCCTTAAACGAGAACTCGGCTTGATAGACGACTTCGACATCATCCGCTTTGCCCAGGACCACCTACATGACCGCACGCGCATTGCGTCCCTTAGCGTCTTGGTGGCACAGGCGGCACGCGAGGAAGACGCATCCGCGCTCCGCATCTACCGGCAGGCGGCAAAGGAGATCGCCCAGATGGTCGAGACGATCATGCGAGAGCTCTTTGATAAGGACGGCTTCGAGGACCGCGGCAGCGCGAGCTTGGACGCCCTTGTTCCGGTTACCTATATTGGAGGCGTCTTCAACGCGGGCGACGTACTGCTCGACCCCCTTCTCCACACCTTGCCAGCGCGTTGCCGGTTGGTCGCGCCCCTGCATGAGCCCAGCCTGGGACCAGTGCTTATCCTGCGCGAGCGCCTGGCGCGCCACGGCTGTTAAAGCCGCGTCGGAAACGCCGGGAGCCTTTAGCCTTTCTTTAGCATCGCGGATGCATGAAGCGGAACCCTTGCAGGGTATAAGCCGCGCAACGCGATACCGCGCGGTCCACAAGGATTGGAGTTCCCATGCTGATCACCACCACACCCAGCGTCGACGGATACACCGCCGCTCGCTACCACGGCATCGTTTTTGGCGAGGTCATTTCCGGCGTCGACTTTATTCGCGACTTCACCGCGGGCATACGCAACATTGTTGGCGGCCGCAGCAAGGGTTATGAGGACGAGTTGGTCGAGGCCCGCGAGGACGCCCTGCGCGAGATGGCCGAGCGCGCCGAAGCGCTGGGCGCCAACGCCGTAGTGAGCGTCGACGTGGACTACGAGGTGCTGGGCCAGGGCAACATGCTTATGGTCACGGCTTCCGGCACCGCCGTGGAGCTTGTCGCCAAGGCGTAGCGCGAGACGCAACGCGAATCCAAGCGGGGCTTGGGGGCGCGGGCAACGGGCGATCGAAGCGCCGGCGCTTACGCGGCATCCTCAAGCTCCCGCTCCTCCTCCACCGAATCCGCGATACGGCGGCGCAAAAACACCATGCAGACAAGCGGGAACAACGCAACCAGCGAGCTCGCCAGCACCAACGTCTGCTGAACGCCCAGCACGCGCGCCAGCCAGGGGGCCATGAACAAAGGCACCACGCCCGCCACGCTGTAGCCAAAGCCCATGACCGCGCTCACGCGGCCCAAGGCGGAAAGCGGAGCGTGCATCTGCACCAACGTGCTCTGCAGGGGGCCGATCACGCCAAACGAGAATCCCAACAGCATCTGACCTGCCATGGCAACAACCACAAACGGCGTTCCCACATATACCAGGCACCCCAAGCCCATGGAAAACAGCGCCAAAAGCAAGAACCTCATATTGGTGAAGCGCGCCGGCAGGCGCATAAGGATGACCGATCCCGCAATGGCACCTATGCCCGCCGCGCTCGACAACCAGCCCATCCACTCGACCCCCACGTGCAGCACGTCGCGGTAGAACAGCGATTCCAAGGGGTCGAAGGCGCCGTAACCAAAGTATGTGAGGAACCCCACGGCAAGGAGCATGCGCAACGTAGGCTTTGCCGCCACGGCCAAAAAGCCCGCGGAAAGCGAGTTGTCGCTATACTCCGCCCCCTCCTCTTCCGCAGGCTGGCGCAAGGGGTAGAAACCGGCGGCGGGAACAAGGCCCGCAAGCGCCATGACCGCGCCAAACACAAAGACCATGCGGGTAGAGGATACCGATGTGATCGCGCTTCCCACCAAGGGGCCGACCACCACCGTGAGGTTGGTGACGGCCGAGAGCATGGGGTTGATGCATGACAGCTCGTCCGCATCATCCGTGATGTAGGCAGCGTAGGAGCGCGCGACGATGTCTTCGATTCCCCATGCGAGGCCAAAGACCGCCGAGCAGATAAGAATGCCCTCGACCGTATCCGCCAGCACCTGGAATAGCGCCGCGGAAGCGCAGGTGGCGACAACGCTGATGAGGAAGTGGCGCCGCGGCCCCAGCGAGTCGAGCATGGCGCCGCCCACAAAGTTGCCAATCACGGTCGCCAGGTTGATGAGGCCCACGGAAAACGTGGTGGACAGCGCCGTGCCGCCAAGCGAATACGTAAGCGTTCCCAAGATTCCTATGAAGTAGCACGCGAGCATTCCCACGTGACCGCAAAACCTCATGACCACCAGGCGGCGGGCCATGGGCGACAGCGAGCGCAGCTTTTCGACAAGCGACATGCAGCGCACCCCCAAGACATATCGATTGTTTGCATAGCAGCAGTATGCCCCACCCTGGCGAGAACAGCCACCTTACACGGTGGAATCATCGTCCTACATATGCGGCACCGCGCGGGGTCGCTTGCAAGCAGTCGGAGCACCTCGAAGGCAAGATGCCGCGCGACGCGGCCGTATGCGTGACCTAGTCACTGAACGCCCCCGCGGGCGCATGGTAGTGTTCACCCTGATAGAAGGCAAACGGCATTCAAACCGAAGGGAACCGCCATGGGACTGTTCAGCTCGATGTTTGGCAAGGGAATCGACGCATACATGGAAGACGCTCGCGCCACCCCCGGCGCCGTGGTGCTTGACGTGCGCTCGCCCGAAGAATTTGTTGACGGGCACATCGATGGCGCCCGCAACGTGCCGGTCTCGCATATCCAAAACGCGCCGCGCCAGGTGCCCGCGCTCGACACGCCCCTATTTGTGTACTGCCTCTCCGGAGCGCGCAGCGCGCAGGCGTGCCGCTTCCTCACCCAGATGGGGTATACCACAGTCACCAACATGGGCGGCATCAACCGCTGGAGCGGCCCGGTCAAGCAGGGAAGGATCTAAACATGAAGGTTGTCATCATTGGAGGCGTCGCCGGCGGCGCCACGGCTGCGGCGCGCCTGCGCCGTTTGGACGAGAACGCGCAGATCGTTATGCTTGAGCGCTCGGGCTACGTGAGCTATGCCAACTGCGGCCTGCCCTACTACGTGGGCGGCGTTATCACCGACCGGCGCAAGCTCACCCTGCAAACCCCGGAAAGCTTTCACGACTGTTTTCGCATCGACGTCCGCGTGCGCCAGGAGGCCGTGGAGATCGACCGTGAATCAAAGGCGATCAAAGTCCGCAATCTTGAAACGGGCGAAGTGTATCGCGAGAGCTACGACAAGCTGATCTTGTCGCCCGGCGCCCATGCCGTCATCCCCAACCTGCCCGGCATCGATAGCAAACGCATCTTCACCCTGCGCACCGTCGAGGACACGTTTAAGGTTCACGGTTTTGTTGAAACCGCGCGCCCCGCATCCGCGGTGGTAGTAGGCGGCGGCTTCATTGGATTGGAGATGGCCGAGAACCTGCGAGACCGCGGCCTGGACGTCGCGGTGGTCCAGCGCGGCGGACACGTCATGCCCACGCTTGATGCCGACATGGCCGCGATCGCCCATAACCACCTGCGCTCACATGGCGTGAAACTGCTGCTAAACTCCGACGTTACCGGCTTTGAAGAGCGTGCCGACGGCGCCGTGCAGACCAACCTCGCGCAAAGCGGCCCCCTTGCCGCCGATATGGTCGTGCTCGCCGTGGGCGTGGCGCCCGAAAGCGCCCTTGCCCGCGAGGCGGGACTTGATTTAGGCGTGCGCGGATCCATCAAGGTGGACGAGCATATGCGAACCAGCGATAGCGACATTTACGCCGTAGGCGACGCCGTGCAGGTGAAGAACTACGTCACCGGGCAGGACGCCCTGCTCGCGCTCGCGGGTCCCGCCAACAAACAGGGCCGAATCGCGGCGGACAACATCTGCGGCATAGCCAGCACCTTTACGGGCAGCCAGGGATCTTCCGTCCTCAAGCTCTTCGACCTCACCATCGCCACCACCGGGCTCACCGAAATCGCAGCGAAAGCGGCGGGGCTTGATGCGGACTACGTCGTTCTCTCCCCCGCAAGCCACGCCACCTACTACCCCGGCGCCGACAGCATGACCATGAAAGTGCTGTTCGAGCGAGGCGACGGCAGGATTCTGGGCGCGCAGATCATAGGCACCGACGGCGCGGACAAGCGCATCGACGTTATCGCCACGGCGATACGCGCGGAGATGACGGCCGCCGACCTCACCGAGATCGACCTGGCCTACGCTCCGCCCTACTCGTCCGCAAAGGATCCCGTCAACATGGCGGGCTACATGATCGAGAACATATTGGAGGGCCGCGTCGAGCAGCTCACCTGGGAGCAGGCCCTTGCCCCCGCGGAGGACGAGGTGCTGTTGGACGCCCGCACCCCCGGAGAGGTCGCCCGCGGATCCATCGACGGTGCACTTCATGTTCCCCTCGATGAGCTGCGCGAGCACCTAGACGAGCTTCCGCGCGACAAGCGCCTGCGCGTCTTCTGCCAAAGCGGCCTTCGCAGCTACGTGGCGTGTCGCATCCTGATGCAGCGCGGATTCACGTGCGCAAACGTTGCCGGCGGATACGGCTTTTACCAGCAAACCGTCCTTGACCAGGAGATCCGCCGCCGCGGCATCGCAGACTGCGGCGTCGCCGTATAGCACGGCGCGCCACAGCGTGCCCTCCTCACCCGAGCTTCCGCTCGAAACGCGACGCACTCACCCAGGCTTCGATTCACACGGGGTCACCATGTATGGCGACCCCGTTTTTGCATGCGAAAATCGACCTGGCGGGAGACCGGAACAAATAGCACGTTAGTGTGCGGAGAGGGCGGAATGTCAAAAAGTGCGTTAGTGCGGAAGTTTGGTCAAATAGTATGTTAGTGCGGATTGGAGGCACCCCGGCGGGCTTTCTTTATTCATCAGTTGATATCTACCGAACCTTCTAGCTCGGTCGATACAAATGCCCTATTCATAAGGTACCCCACCTATCATCCTCTTTCACTGCACTAACGCATTATTTGACACTCTAGGGACCGCACTAAGCGACTATTTGACCTAAGCCCCGCACTAAGCCGTTATTTGTCACTCGCCCCGTTCCGCACTAACGCATTATTTGGTCCCGGGCTTTGGAGCCAGGCGAATCGGCTGCACGTCTCCGTCCCATCTGCCAGTCTGCCTGCCGGCCCATCCGACGTCCCATCTGCCAGTCTGCCTGCCGGCCCATCTAGCAGCCCATCCACCCCAGTTGCTGCAAAAACCCTTGCGCGGCTCGCCCCAACCTGTCACGCTTGGCAGACAGGCACAACCCCAGCGCAATCGAGGCACCCATGTCATCCATCGACAACGCCGCCGACAAGAACCTCAAAACCAGCCCCGCCCCCGCCAAAGGCAACGCCAACAGCACCGGGAGCAGCAGGAGCAGCGCCTCCGCCGCGCCCCGCGACGCCGTCGCTCGCGCGCTCGCCGCAGCTCTTCCTTTCTGGGGCGACCTTACCGAAGGACAGAAAACGCAGCTCGCCGCCGCCACGCGCCCGCTTTTGGCGCGCGCGGGCGAACGCGTGCAGGGCGGTGGCTCGGGATGCGCCGGCGTCGTCGTCGCGATCTCGGGTAGCCTGCGCGCGTACATGCCTTCGGAAACCGGAAAAGAGATCACGCTCTTCCGCGTCGAGGCCGGAGAGACCTGCGTGCTCGCCGCCTCCTGCATCCTGCCCATGATCACGTTCGATATCGCCCTCGACGCCGCCGAGGATATCGAGGCCCTCATCATCGATCCGCGCTACTTCTCCCAGCTTTCGCAGGAGAACGTTACGGTCGAAGCATATCTCTATCGACAAACCGCGCAACGCTTCAGCGATTGCATGTGGGTGATGCAGCAGGTGCTATTCGCCAGCTTCGATACGCGTCTCGCCACGTTTTTGCTGGACGAGGTCTCGCGAACGGGCTCTCCGCGCCTCGTCGTCACGCACGATGAAATCGCTCGCCACCTGGGCAGCGCCCGCGAGGTGGTGTCTCGCATGCTCAAGTACTTCGAGCGCGAAGGCCTGGTCGCCCTCAGCCGCGGGGCCGTAGAAGTCCTCGACCGCAAGCGCCTGCTTGCGCGCGCTAGCGATTAAACAGGCTCGCGAACCCTTGCGCGATGCCCGCCACCGCGCCGCGGGCGATGCGCTCCGCCGCGATCTGGGCGAGCTTTGCCAACGCCGGCCCCAAGACCTCGCGCGTGCGCTCGTCCGATTTGCGAATCGCCTCGTGAATGTACTGCGCCGCCTGGGGTCCGCCGCCAAAGATCTGGCCGGCGTTCTGAGCCCCGGAAACCGCCATGGCGCTAAAGAGCGCGTCCACCACCCCGGGCAGTTCCTCGTCCGAAAACGATGCCAGCCACGTCCCCAAGACCTCGTGCGTCCCCTTGGCTCCCGCGCTCACGCCTTCCTCGTAGACAAAGTCATCGCCATCGATCTCCCAGCTAAACATGCTGTGCTGATCCATTCCGTAGGCGCTGCTTCGCACCGCTCGAGCAGGCGCGACCTCATTCATAATCATGCCCACAACGGAATCGACGGGCACCGTGCGGTGAATACGCCCCTCGAGCGCACGAAGAGCGGCGAGCGCCGGCTCGTCAGAGAGAAAGCCCGCTTTAAACCCGGGGCCGTCATGGTCAAACACGCATGCGATGCGGGCGCGCACGGCGTCAGAGCAGCGCACCGCGGCATAGGTCGCCAGGTTACCGCCCTTGGAATGACCGCCCACATACAGGCGCTGGGGCAGATGGCGGGCAACTAGCTCAAGGTAGGCCGCCGCCATGCGCTGGGCGGGAACGGGCGGGGTCACCGCCATATCGAAGTTTTCGCGCCAGCCCGTAAACGACGTGTCCGTTCCGCGAAAGGCCACGTACGCCCAAGCGCCCGGCATCACATAGCACGTTGCCGAGAACTGCACGCGCCTCTCTTGGTCCAGCAGCGCCGCGTAATCGCGCATCTCTAGCTCGCGAAAGCGCGGGCTCGCCGCGAACGACGCGATCTGGCGCTTGATATTGTCATGGTCCAACCCGGTAAACATGGAGTCGTAAAGCTCCGCCGCCAGCAGGTCGGACGCATGGGCACCGCGTACGGTCCGCGAATACAAGCGATCCGCCACGGCATCCGCCGCATCGGAGAGCCTGCCCATAAAGGTGGTCTCCTCGCCGGGCATGCACGCGCCCGCCGCATCGATCCCGCCCACGCGGCGCAGGCGGGCAACGTCCGTCCGGCGCAGGGCCGGCACCACCGCGGGAGCGTCGATCATGCTCATCTGCGAAATCGCCGCCGAGTCGACCGGGGTCAGCTCCAACTGGTCAAATGTCCTCAATTCGCCTTCCAGATACTGGAACAAGTCCACGCGCGCGCCTCCCGCCAACGGATACAGATTCTGCGCTTATACCCTTCCGCGTGCGCGCCGGCACCAGACGCCGCCCATAAACAAGACGTTTACAAGCCCGTCCCCCCTCCTGGCGACGCTGACGGATGGCACCGGCGGCGCCCTGCACCGGCAGCCGTTATTGCCAGGTGTCTGTTTGTAGTCATACGTACCGTATCTTTCACCTGCTGGTTCTTTGTATTTTAATCCACCTTACGCGAGTACAATGTCCCATAGCTTGACCTTGGAACACCGCTCTGTACCAAGGTTGCATAAAGCCTGATCCAAGGGGGAACCATGGCTCAAATCAGCATCGACTACTTCTCGTCCTCATTGATGAGGACCACCACCATCGACATACTGCTACCCTTCGACAGTATGGATGACGCCCTGGGCACGGACTGGGAGATGCGCTCAGACGAGAAAGGCTGGGACCGCCGCCCTTACCCGCCCGAGCGCCCTCCGTTCAAGACGCTCTACCTGCTGCACGGCATCACCGGCAACCACGCGGACTGGATCTCTGAAAGCCGTATCCGCAGCTGGGCCGCCGCGCGCAACCTGGCGGTAGTCATGCCATCCGGCTACAACGCGTTCTACCTCGACCAGCCCGAGTCGCACAACTTCTACGGCCGCTTCGTGGGCCAGGAGCTAATCAACGTCACCCGTCGCATCCTTCCGCTTTCCACCCAACGCGAAGACACCTTTATCGGCGGCATCTCCATGGGTGCCTACGGAGCGCTGCGCGCTGGCTTTAAATACTGCGAAACGTTTGGGTCGGTCATCTCGCTGTCCTCCGCCATGATCGCGGACAACATCGAGGACGTCATCAACAACGACGTCTTCTTCCTCAGCCGCCCCTTCTTGGAGTCGACTTTTGGCGACCTATCCCAGCTTGTTGGCAGCGACAAAGACCCCGCGCGCCTGGCCGCGGACCTGGTCTATTGCGACCGCCCGCGCCCGCGCGTCTTTCTGGCCTGCGGCAACGCCGACCCGCTCGCCTATCCCAACCGCGTGCTGGCCGACCGCCTGCGCGGCGTGGGCCTTGAGGTCGAATACCGCGAGCTCGCCGGCGGGCACGACTGGGACCTGTGGAACGCCGCCCTGCCCCAAGCGCTGGACTGGCTGGGCCTGTAGATTCTGGACGAGGATTTCTGGACGAGGAACCAGCTCGCATTAGAGAGGAAGGCGCTCATGGCCCTGCTTCGCATCGACTTCTATTCCCGCTACCTCAAGCGCAACGTCATGCTTACCGCCGTCATTCCCGCAGACAAGATGGACGGCGAAAAACTGGCCAAGCGCCGCCGCGGCCCGTATCGCACGGTCTACTTGCTGCACGGCCTGTTTGGCCGCGACGTAGATTGGATCGATCGCACGCACGTAGTCGAGACGGCGGAAGCGCGCGATGTAGCGGTAATCATGCCATCCGGCGAAGACGGACTGTATCTGGACAAACCCGAAATTGACGAGTGGCACGGCAAGTTCATTAGCGAGGAGCTAGTCGACTTTACCCGTCGCCTGCTACCGCTCTCCGCCAAGCGCGAGGACACCGCGCTTGCAGGCATCTCCATTGGCGCGTACACCGCGGTGATCAACGGCCTGCTGCGCCCAGACCGCTTTGGCAGCATCATCTCTCTTTCCGGCGCATTCATGCGCGATCGCGTCCTTGAGGCGGTGGAATCGCACTCGCCCCGCAAGAAGCGTTACTACGAGCGATTCTTTGGCGACCTTGACACCGTGATTGGGTCTGAAAAAGACTACGTGGCGCTTATCGACCGCTTCCGCGACAATCCGGACCTTCCTCGTCCACGTTTTTACGGAGCATGCGGCGAGCACGACAACCTGTGCCAGAACAACCGCGACGTGGTGCAGCCGCTGCGTGACGCCGGTTTTGACGTAACCTACCACGAGCCGGACATCGGAGCGCACGAGTGGCCCTTCTGGAACGCCTGGATCGACTGCGCCCTGGATTGGTACGCGCCCGGCGAGATGCGCCCTTCAACGGCGGAAATCGACTATTCAGCGCTTACCAGCTTGCGCCCGCCCGAGGAACAGCACTAAACTTTACTAGCATAAAGCGGGGTCCGCGATGCCGTCTGGCCGCGGGCTCCGCTTGCCATATGCATCGACACCGCGCGCCGGCAGCAAGGCCGCCCGGCACATAGGGCCCCTCCAAACCAAGTCGCCCGATTACCGCCGGCCCCTCGCCAACTCCCCCGTGCGCCCACAGGAGGAATCATGGTCAAAAACCTCATTTTGATCCGCCATGGTAAAGCAGAACCCGGATCTCTCGATCAGCTGGACGAGGAGCGCAGGCTTACTCCCCAGGGCCTCGACGCGCTTCGCGCGCCCACCGGCTTTGCCCGCAGCGCTTCGCTTATGGATGATAGCGAGCGCGAGCATGCGCAGGTGTGGGTAAGCCCCGCCGTTCGCACGCACCAAACCGCGCTGGCCCTGCTCGACGTCATTGGAGAGCGCCCGCTTGTAGAAAAGGGCTGCCTATGGGAGCAAGACTCCGTCGCGTTTCTGGACGAGCTTGAGCAAAGCGATGCTCAAACGGTGATCGCCGTGGGACACATTCCTTTTATGAACGATATGGTCGAGCTATTAAGCGGCGCCTGCATAGGCTTTAAGCCCGGCGCTATGGCGAAGCTGAGCCTACGCGGTCCCTTGCAGCCCGGATGCGCGGACCTTTCCTGGTTTGTCCAGGGGCCCAAAGCATAAAGCCGCGGGCGCATCGACCGCGGCTTTTACGAATATGCATCAAAAAAGGGGCGGCCACGTAATAGAGGGCCGCCCAACTTGCTGCTACTCTGCGCCCAACGCGCACATGGTGATGTAGTTGTACGGCTGGTTGAAGTGGGGCAAGAAGAAGATATCGAGCAGCTTGAGCTTGTCGATGGTCACGCCCTCCTCGATAGCCAGCGAGAACATGTGGATACCCATGGAGATATCCTCCATCGAGGCCATCTGGGCGCCCACCACGCGACGGCTGCCGCGCTCGTAGACAATGCGGATCTTGACGTTAGCGTTCTCGCGCATAAAGCCAGGTCGCTGCAGGTCCTCGAAATCTGCATGGCACACATCCAGACCCGCGCGGGTAGCGGCGGCAACGGACAGGCCGGTGGAGACCATGTTGTAGCCAAAAATCGAGATGCCGTTAGAACCCTGAACGCCGATGGAATCCAGACGAGTGCCGCCAATATTGTGTCCCGCGACAATACCGGAGCGAACAGCGTTGGTGGCCAGAGCGATGTAGGTCTCAGCGGCGAGGGCGTTGGACCACACGGTAGCGCAGTCGCCGATGGCGTAGACATCCGGATCGCTGGTGCGCTGGCGACGGTCGACATGGTAGGCGCCGTTGGCAAAAAGCTCCAGATGGTCGCGGCCGAGCTCGTTGTTGGGAACGAAACCGATGGCGTTAATGACCAGGTCCGCCGGGTAGGTGCCCTTCTCCGCCTCGATCGCGCTCACACGGCCGTTCTCGCCGTGATAGGCAACGACGCGCTCGCTAAAGTGGCACTCGATGCCGTGGCTCGCAAGGTTCTCGTCCATAACCGCCGTGAAGGAGGGGTCATAATAGCTGGCCAGGGAAGTGGGCGCGATATCGAACAGGCGCACCTCCTTACCGCGGCGCTTGGCAGCCTCGGCGATCTCCACGCCAATGTAGCCCGCGCCAATCACCGCGACGGAGCGCACGGATTCATCGCTCATCCAGCGATCGACCTCCTGACCCTGCTGGAAGAGCTTGAGGAAGCTGATGCCCTCAAGGTCGCAGCCGGGCAACTTGGGCGAGATGGGCAGCGAACCCGTGGCCAAGACGAGCTTGTCATAGCTCTCGTCAAAGTAGGTGCCATCCGCCTTCTGGCAATGCACCACATGGTTGGCGAAATCAATGGAGGCGACGCTGGTCTCAAGGTATATGCGAGCGCCCTTGGCCTCGAAGGCCTCCTTATTGGTGTAGAACAGGTTCTCGTACGAATCGATTTGACGGCCGACCCACAGGGCGGTGCCGCAACCCAGGTAGCTAAGGTTGGTATTGCGGTCGATCATGACCACCTGCTGGTCCTTGTAGTTGTCCAGCAGCGTATTGGCGGCCGCGATACCAGCGTGGTTGGCGCCGACGATGACGGTCTTCATAGAAGCGCTCCTCCTCATAATGCAAACATCAAAACAAGGCAACGGATGCGGCGGCGTTTGGCGCGCGTGAAGTTTACCTTGGGCAACGAACCAGCCTAGCGTATTTTGTCACCGTATTAATTGCATTTTTTAAAGCGGTTTTATTTTGACGATAAACGGTCGATGATTGGCGCGCGTTATGGCGAATACGTGGATGACGCCGCTTATCCCTGCCCAAAGACCGCTTAAGTAAGGCGTTTGTTTCCGTTTGAAGTTGCGCCCCCACGCGATGGGCCGATAGGGAATACTGTGCCGTGCGCCGTTGCGCCCTTGACGCGAGCCGCGGCCGATTCACGCATATGGACAGGAGAATCCAATGGAAGTCATGGAAGCAATCCTTACCCGCCACAGCACTCGCTCATTCACCGATAAGCCGGTACCCAAAGAGACCCTGGAGGAGATCGCCTCCGCCGGCACCTACGCCGCAAGCGGCCGCAACCGACAGCCCGTGCTGATTGTAGCGGTGACCAACCCCGAGCTTATCGCCGAGCTATCGCGCATTAACGCCGAGATCATGGGCACCGAGGGCGACCCCTTCTACGGTGCGCCGGCAGTGCTGGTGGTGCTGGCTGATAAGTCGGTGCCCACGTATCTTTACGACGGCAGCCTGGTTATGGGCAATATGATGCTTGCCGCCACCGATTTGAATCTGGGAAACTGCTGGATCCACCGCGCGAAGGAGACCTTTGAGCGCGAGGACGGCCAAGCGATTCTGGATAAGCTGGGCATCAAAGGCGACTACGAGGGCATTGGCAACCTGGTAGTGGGCTATCCCGCCTCCCCCAACGTCGAATGCAAGCCACGCAAGGACGGACGCGTGATTTTTGCGGAGTAGTAACCGCACCAGACATTCGTCCGCATGCAAGGCGCCCCTTAGGCCGATGACCCGAGGGGCGCCATTTGCTGGCTCTATGACAGGCAAAGCTTGCACGGGAATTTGAAAACGTTGGCGCAGCTATCCCTTGTGCTGACGCAGTTGCTTGTTGACGAGATCGATAAAGCCTTGGTTGTCCTTTAAAGCGACGACCATGACGCCACCGGTTCGCGTGAAGATGCGTACGCAATCCGACGAACTCGCAGCGACATGCGTCCCCATTGCAAGCAGGGAACGACAGCGCTCGATGTGGGCGATGTCTGCGAGCTCGATGCGTGTGCGCCAGACGCCGTACACCACGTCGACGTGCCCGTGCGGAACCGGATTCTCTACCGCACTTGCGGCGACCGGGTCTGCGGCGAGCGCGTCGTCATCAAAGTGCACCTCGACGTGGTTGCGCTTGATGGGTACGCCCATGAGCAGCACGACGACCGCCATCGCGATGAACAGCAGGCTGGCGACCATCGATTGGTCATCGCCCGCAGACGGGACCGTCCAGATGTACAACCCCAGCAAGCCTACCATTACAGCGGCGAACAGCGCGATGTACCACGGCGCCGTCTTGCCCTTGAACACCCTCATGACGCACCTACCAGCTTAGAAGCTCGTACCCATCGTTGGTGATGACCAGCTGGACCTCCCACTGCGCGGAGTCGGAGCGGTCGGCGGTGCGCACGGTCCATTCATTGGGATCGCTCATGTCGATGTCCGGCTCGCCGGCGTTGACCATCGGCTCGATGGTGAAGCAGAAGCCCGGCGCCAACACCACGCCCTGGCCGGCCTCGCCCACAAAACCCACGAACGGGTCTTCATGGAACTCGATCCCTATACCGTGGCCGCCGAACTCGCGGACCACGTTGAAGCCCGCCTCCTCGGCATGCGCCTGCACCGCGTGGGCTATGTCGCCCAAATGGCCCCATGGCTTGATAGCGGCAAGGCCAGCTTCCACGCACTCGCGCGTCACATCGACCAAGCGCTGACGCTCCGGCGACACCTCGCCCACGCAGAACATACGCGAGGAATCCGAGTAATAGCCATCCAAAATGGTGGAGCAGTCCACGTTGACGATGTCGCCCTCTACCAGGACCTCATCATCAGACGGGATACCGTGGCACACCACGCAGTTGACCGACGTGCAGACGCTCTTGGGAAAGCCCTCGTAATTGAGGGGCGCGGGAATGGCGCCGTGCTCGACCGTGTACTCGTGCACCCAGCGGTCGATGTCGCCGGTGGTGCAGCCCGGGGCGATGCGCTCGGCGACGTAATCGAGCGCGCCCACGTTCACCGCGGCGCTTCGGCGAATGCCCTCGAGGTCGGCAGGGGTCTTCAGCAGGTCGCGGGGAAGAACCTCCTCGCCGCGCTCCCACAGCTCGTTGAGGCGCTCATCGATCGCCAGATGGCATTTCTTATACTTCTTACCGCTGCCGCACCAGCACTCGTCGTTGCGACCGAATACGGGACCGTTGTCATACATGGCTAACTCCTTTTCGACTGTAGCCATTATCCCGCTAATCGCGAGGCTCTGCATGGAGATTTAGACAAAGCGCACGAGGAACGTAGCGCGCCGCCTGCGGAACCTGCAAAAGGGACGTTTTCTCGCAGCAGCCCCCGGACAGTCCTCAGGCAGTCCCCGGGTTGGCCGGAAACAGACTAGGAGCGCTCGGCGAGATCGAGAATCAGGCGCTCGGTCTTCTCCCAACCCAGGCATGCGTCCGTGATGGACTTGCCGTAGACGCCGCCATCCACGGGCTGGTTGCCATCTTCCAGGTAGCTCTCGACCATGAAGCCGCGGACCAACCGGTCGATGGATTCGTTGCGACGGCAGGAGTCCAGCACCTCTTTGCAGATGCGCAGCTGCTCAAGCGGGCGCTTGCCGGAGTTGTCATGGTTGCAGTCGACCACCACGGCGGGGTTCGCGTAGGTATCCGGCGTGTACCGCTCCGCCAGGCGCTCCAGGTGCTCGTAGTGGTAATTGGGATAGGTGCGACCGTCCAGGCCGATATAACCGCGCAGCACGGCGTGGGCCAGCGGGTTGCCCTCGGTCTCGACTTCCCAGTTGCGGTATATGAAGCCCTGCTTTGCCTGGGCGGCGTAGATGGAATTGAGCATGACGCTGGTGGAACCGGCGGTGGGGTTCTTCATACCCACGGGCACGGGCACGCCGGAAGCGACCAGACGATGCTCCTGGTTCTCGACGGAGCGGGCGCCAACCGCTACATAGGACAGAAGGTCGACCAGGTACTGGTAGTTGGTGGGGTACAGCATCTCGTCGGCCGTGAAGAAGCCGGTCTCCTCGATTACACGCAGGTGCATGCGGCGAATGGCCTTGACGCCCTCGAGCAGGTCGTCGCCTGCCTCCGGATCGGGATTATGTAGCAAGCCCTTGTAGCCGGTGCCCTTGGTGCGGGGCTTGTTGGTGTAGACGCGCGGGATGATGAGCAGACGGTCTCGCACCTGCTCCTGAAGCTTTGCGAGACGGTCCATGTATTCCAAAACGGAGTCCTCGCGATCGGCGGAACAGGGTCCGATGATCAAGGCGCGGCGGGAGTCCTCGCCGCGGAAGATCGCCGCCACCTGGGCGTCGAACCCGCGCTTGGCCTCGACCAGGTCGGCTCGAAGCGGCATCTCCTCACGAATGTCTTTGGGAATGGGCAGAAGGCGTTTGAAATGCATGGACATGGTGACTCCTTGGCAGCGTCGAGAGTCGCCCGCGGCGGGCAGCGCCTTGCGCACCGCCGAAAAATCGCCGCGAACTGATGTGCAACATAGCGGAGGGTATTATCCGCCTTTCGCCTCGCGCAGCAGTGCGCACGCACCATCTGTCAGAAAGATTTAACGTTGTCCCCTATTCCGAACGCGTTGGAGCCGCTGGGCCACCCTAACGCAACGCGACCGCGACCAACTGCAGCAGGGCTGTACAATAATCTCGTCCACAGCCCCATGAGGGCAATTCAACCAGGGAGATGCCATGGCAAACGATTTCCTCATCGTCGTCGATATGCAGAACGACTTTGTATCCGGCTCGTTGGGAACGCCCGAAGCCCAAGCGATCGTGGGGGCGGTCGCTCGGCGCGCTGAAGAATTCGAGGGCACCGTGGTCTTTACCAAGGACACGCACGACGAGGGCTACCTTCAGACGCAGGAGGGCGCGAAGCTCCCCGTCACCCATTGCGTTCGCGACACACCCGGTTGGGAGCTAGTCGACGAGCTCGAGCGAATCCGGCTTACGCGCGATGCCCTGGTCTTTGACAAGCCGTCTTTTGGCTCGCTTGACCTGGCAGCATGGCTGGTCGAGCAAAACGATGTGGAGCCCATCGACTCAATCGAGCTGATTGGCCTGTGCACAGATATCTGCGTGGTGAGCAACGCGCTGCTCATCAAGGCGAACCTGCCCGAAGTGCCCATGCGCGTGGAAGCGGGCCTTTGCGCAGGCGTGACGCCGCAGTCGCACCAAGCCGCCCTAGATACCATGCGCAGCTGCCAGGTTGAGGTGGATTAGCATCTTTCCAACGCGCGTGCCGCGCCCGGAACCCAAGGGAGCCCCCAACGGAGGGAGACGGCGACCCCATCAAAAGAAAAACGGTCCAGTCCAATGCACGCATGAGACTGGGCCGTTTTATTAGAGCGAAATGGTTCGCTTCGATATCGCTCCGAAGGCCCGTATTCACTTGAACCACGTTCCTAAGAAAAGCGATCCGAAGCAGCGTCTTCTAATACAAGGAGAAACGGCGGCCAATCCAGCTGCCCGCTTGTAGACTCACCTAGCAGATTCCCTGACGCGACAGGAAATCGAACGCGAGGTCGACCCAGGCATGTACCGCCTGCTGGCGTTCGGCGTTCTCGGACTCGGTGTTGCGGTTGGCGACGGAGAGCCCATGCGCCCCCTCGCTGAACACATGCAGCTCGTGGACCACGCCCTCTTCCGCCATCCGGCGGGCAAAAGGGTAGACCTGCGCCGCGGGCGCCGTCTTATCGTCTGCGGCGCACCACACAAAGGTGGGCGGAGTGTTGCGGCTCACGTTGGTAGCGGGGCAGATGCGCGCGAGGTGCTCATCGGTCGCCTCGCCGCCGGTCACCATCGACAAGAAATCATTAAGCAGGTCGCGACCGGTCTTACCGCCCGTCTTGGGTACGCGCAAATCGATACGCGGGTCGCGCGTCTGCTGATCACGCAGGTAGGCGAAGTCGATCACGGGATAGCACAGAATGGCGGCATCTGGACGAATATCCTCCGGACGCGCCCCCGTGAGCCCGGCGAACGGGCCGCTCTTCCATTCCGTTGCCAGAGAGGCGCAGATGAAACCGCCGGCAGAAAACCCGATCGCAACGACCTTCTCCGGATCAACGTTCCATTCGCTCGCGTTCAGTCGCACGGTCGCGACCATCTTCGCCAAGTCCGCCTGGGGGTTGGGATATGAAACGTCACCGGTGGAGCTGGTAACGTAATCCAGCGTGAAAGCCTGGAAACCGCGGTTGAGGAACTCGAACGCGACGGGCTCCTGCTCGTGCGCGGCGATGTGCGTGAAGCCGCCGCCTCCGCAGATGATCACGGCTGGGCGGGGACCGGTGGTGGTATTGGGCAGCTTGTCCGCAAGATAGGCGGTATACGTTGCCGGATAGACCGGGGTGGTCTCCTCGCCCCACAGGGCATGCTGCTCGATAATCATGTGCTCTCGCTTTCGACTCTTCCGCCCCGCGCGCCGCGACGCCTGCGGAGCCCTTCTTTTTGTTCGCGCCGCAGATGCGACGCAGCGTTTTTCGTTTCCTAGCATATGACGAAACGCTGGCGGCAACCGTGGCGCGCCGTGCGTTCCAACAGAAGAACCACGTCAAGCCCCATCGAGCACCCCGCCGAAGACCCCATGGAAGCCCGGCCCCGCATCCGCACCGTCGCCCGCAACGGCACCCGCGCCGGTGGCTGCGCCGAGAACTGAACCGCCGACCAAACCAAATAGCTTTAAGCGACCGCTGTGTGGGGTACCATTTCTTTTGCATGAGAAGCCACACATAAACCGTGCCGTCGGCCGATTCGGCGGCACGGACGAACCAGCTACGGGTTAGGGGATCAATTTGTATACGTTTACCAGCAAGATTCGTTATAGCGAGATCGATGAGACGGGCCGTTTAAGCGTGCCCGCCGCAATCGACTACCTGCAAGACGCCTCCACCTTCCACGCGGAATCCGTTGGCCAGGGCCTTGCGCACGCAACAGACACGGGCCGTGCTTGGATGCTCGCCGCTTGGAAAATCGAGATCCGCAAGCTCCCCGCCCTAGGCGATCCCATCTGCGTGAACACCTGGCCCACCGGCTACAAGGGGCTGTTCTCAAATCGTAACTTCACCATCCGCGCAGCGGACGCCGACGCTGACGAGGCGCCATGTCTACAGGCGGATTCGCTCTGGTTCCTCTATGACGCCGCAACTGGCAGGCCTTGCCGCATGAGCGATGAGCACTTGGCAGCGTTTCTAGACCATGACGGCTTCGAGCCCGCCCTCAACATGGACGCGCCCCAGCGCCGCATCCGTCTTCCCAAAGACGCCATCGCCATCGACGCCGCGCCCGTACGCGTAGCGACCACCCATATCGACACCAATCACCATGTCAATAATGCGCAATACGTCGGCATGGCGATTGACGCGCTGCTTGAGTACCCGCCGGCGCAACGCGCCCAGCAGGCGCTTGTCAACCGCAGCGAAAACTCGCCCGTCACCGTTGACGTGCAATACAGTCGCGCCGCCACGCGCGGGCAAACCATCTACCCGCACATCTATCAAGATGGCGCCGGGTTTATTGTGAGCTTGGACGACTGCGACGGCGGGCACTACGCCGTTGTTCGCATATCCCAGGGATAGCCCTACCGTCCACCGCCTGCCTGCCGAGCGCGCCCGGGCCGGAAAGCTCGCACCGCGGCTAATCAGCCCAGCACCCGCCTTCGGCACGCTGGACTTGATTACACAAGCATTCGGGCGCGCAAATCCTCTATTGCGCTAGGGGCAACACCCAGCGCTTCCTTTATATAAGCCAGATAACCGCCGTACTCGCGCTCGACGGCGCGCGTAACGGCAGCCAGCGACCGCAGGCTTGCGGCTCCGTCTGCCGTAAGCTGGGCAGGGGCAAACAGGTTGGTTGCCAAATAATCCGCCCGAATCTGCTCCGCAGGAACACCAAGCGCGCTCTCCACCAGCACGGACGCCATGCCGCAGCGGTCGCGCCCCACATGGCAGTGCCACAGCGCGGCACCGTCCTCGCAAGCCAGGAGCGCCTCGAAGAACTCCTGGTAACCCTTCCGCCCCGCCTCGTCCAAAAGCATTGCGGGATACAGCATGACCATGAAGTCGACGGGATCACCGCTCTCCTTCACGCGCTTTCGGGCGGCCTCCAGCTGAGCCTCGCGCTCCTGCGTGATACCCGCATGACGATCCTCAAAAATACTCGCATGCACAAACACCGCGTCCGGCAGCTGCTCCATGGGGTCTGGCAGCTCTGCCAGCTCCTCGTTGTTACGCAGGTCAACCACCAGGCGCACGAGATAATCATCTCGCAAGCGGGCGATATCGTCATCCGTGCCAAAAATGAGCGCGCCCGACCGAAGCAGGCTGCCGCGACGAACCGTCCTACCGTCCGCGCCGGTCAGGCCTCCCAAATCTCGTGTGTTGGGCAGCCCGTCAAACGGAATGCGCCCGTAATCTCGGCGCCCCGCCGGCATCGCGGCGGCGTCCGGCGTCTCATACGCAACCGGCGCGCCGACCGGCTCGATTCGCTCAGCCATACCCTCATCCCCCTTCTCGCTTAATCGCTCGCATTGTGACGACAAAACAACATCTTCCAATGACCGCACTGTAAAGGAACGCCCCCGTCAACGCAATCTGCATCGACGGGGGCGTTCTATCGCACCCAATTTGGCTCGTCGCCCAACCGATCGCCTTGGCTAGTTAAGAATGTCCCTATGGAAGCGCGCCATCATAAGGGCGGCGGAGACGCGCCATGCCCCGTCTTGCGGCTTGAGGTAAGACACCCCGTGATCGCTCACACCGGAGAGAATTCCCTCCTCAATTGCCCAAGCAAACGCCGGGCGAGCAAAGGCGGACACGGAGGCCCAATCTGGCATCGCCTCTGCTTTGGACGAGGACGAGACGGGGTCCATGTGCGCGATCTTAATGGCGTAGTTGCGCATCATGCTAACCAGCTCTTCGCGCGAAACGGGCTTATCGGGGACGAAGGTATTATTGGGGTATCCGCTCACCACGCTGGTTGCGCGCGCCCACGCCACCGCCTTTCCGTAATACTCGTCGTAGTTCACGTCCGCGAAGGCGGTGGCGCTTGCCAGGGGCTCGCCCGCAAGACGCCACAAGATAGTCGCGACCTGACCGCGCGTCACGTTTTCGTACGGAGCAAATGTATGGTTGCCGTAGCCACCCATAAACCCGTTGTTGAGGCAATACAGGAAGTCCGAAGCGTCCGGCTTGATGTACCAGTCGAGATTGCTGACGTCAGTGAACTGGTAGTCGATATATTGGGGAAGCGCCCTTGTGTCAACGGATGCGGCGCCATTTACCGCCTGCGTGACAAAGCCCGTGCCGCCTCCCTCGCCAAAGCATTCGGCCCAATACCAATGCCCCTCGCGCTCGAACACGCCAAAGCCCACGCTGGTAAACCGAGCCGTGATCATATTGGTGTAATGACCGGGGGATTCCGTCCACCAGCGATTCGCATCGGTAGCGTTATAAGCGCCCATAAGGATGTTCTCGCCGCAGAAGAACACATCGCGTACGTCAAGGTCGTCCGAAGCCGTGAAGCAGCTGGAACCGTCAAGGCGCGTATGTGAAAAGGAAACAGCGGTCTCAGCGGCTCGCAGCATCGCTACCTTCTCGAGGCTCTCGTCATATTTCAAGGGAGCAACGCCCACATTTGCACGGGCGGCGTTGACCAAATCAAGCAGCTCGCGCGCAACGCCCTGGTGATACGCGCCGTCGATAGTAAGGCCAAACGTGCCGCTGTTATCAATTGCCGCAAGCGTTTCAATTGACGGGGCGTCGATTGAAACCGCGTCGACGCTTGCGAGCGGCGAGGCCTGCTGAGAAACCTCGGCAGCAAAGACCGCCTGAGGCGCCGTTGCCATGGCGCATGCGGCCGCCACTACGAAAACGCCCGGTGCCCTCCTTGCGGCAAACTCCACAAGCGCTTGCATCCGTCTCTCGATGAGCAGTAAGAGCGATCCACCCATAACAACCCCTTTCGATGGAAAACCAGAACCGCTTGACGGTATCGATATCGTTACAACCTGGCTAACGTTTTCCATGCGGCAACTTATCGACATCCGCAGACGGTTTTCGCACGCAAGACAAAAGGGGCCGGGAGGATTCACCCCCAAGCCCCAAAATGTCATTTTATATGTGCCGGAACGCTTGGAATTAGAACTCGCAGCTACCGACGGTACGCGGATGCGGCAGGACGTCGCGGATGTTGCCCACGCCCGTGAGGTACATGACCAGGCGCTCGAAGCCCAGGCCAAAGCCGGCGTGCTTGCAAGTTCCATAACGGCGAAGGTCGAGATAGTACTTGTACTGCTCGGCATCCATGCCAAGTTCGGCGATACGGCGCTCGAGCACGTCGAGACGCTCCTCGCGCTGAGAGCCGCCGATGATCTCGCCGATACCGGGAACCAGGCAGTCTGCAGCGGCCACGGTCTTGCCGTCATCGTTGAGCCGCATGTAGAACGCCTTGATCTCAGCGGGGTAATCGGTAACGAAGGTGGGGCACTTGAAGTGCTCCTCGGTAAGGAAGCGCTCGTGCTCGGTCTGAAGGTCGATGCCCCAGCTCACGGGATAATCGAACTTATGACCAGCGGCAACCGCCTGCTCCAGGATCTCGACCGCCTCGGTATAGCTCACGCGAGCGAAGTCAGAGCCAGCCACGTGGGTAAGGCGCTCGATGAGGCCCTTGTCCACAAACTTGTTGAGCATGGCCAGCTCATCAGGGCAGCGATCCATAACGTCGCGGATAACGTACTTGAGCATGTCCTCGGCAAGATCCATGTCGTCGGCCAGGTCGGCGAAGGCGATCTCGGGCTCGATCATCCAGAACTCGGCGGCATGGCGCGTGGTGTTGGAGTTCTCAGCGCGGAACGTGGGGCCAAAGGTGTAGACGTCGCCAAAAGCCATGGCGAAGTTTTCGGCGTTCAACTGACCGGATACGGTAAGAGAGGCAGCCGTGCCAAAGAAGTCCTGGCTAAAGTCAACGTTGCCGTGCTCGTCCAAAGGCGGGTTAGCCGGATCCATGGTGGTAACGCGGAACATCTCGCCCGCGCCCTCGCAGTCGCTTGCGGTGATGATGGGGGTATTCACGTAGACGAAGCCGCGATCCTGGAAGAAACGATGAATTGCCGCGGCCGCAACCGAGCGCACGCGGAAAACGGCGCGGAACAGGTTGGTGCGAGGGCGAAGATGCTGCTGCGTACGCAGGAATTCGACCGTCGCACGCTTCTTTTGCAGCGGGTAATCGGGAGCGGAAACGCCCTCGACCACGATATCGGTCGCCGCGAGCTCGAAGGGCTGCGGCGCATCGGGGGTGAGCTTCAGCTCGCCGGTGCAAATCAGCGCGGCGGAAACGTTCTGATGAGCGATCTCGTCATAATTCTCAAGGGCTTCGCGATTCATAACCACTTGAAGGTCCTTGAAGCAGCTTCCGTCATTAAGCGTAACGAAGCCGAAGTTCTTCATGTCGCGCACGGACTTGACCCATCCGGCAACGGTAACCGTCTTGCCACCCAGGTCCCGAGCATCGGCATACAGTTGGGCGATCTTGATGCGATCCATACCAAACCCTTTCATGCGGTAAGGATGATAGTTTCCAGCATTCTATTCTAGCAGCTGCCGCAAGACCCGCATCCTTGCATGTTTTCCCGTTCCCGACTACAGCAGCGCGATATTTGCCCTGGTCTGGTCGATAAGGCGCGAGCTCGTATTGACTTGATATTTAGTATTGACTTGATATTTAGATTGTTGTTTAATTGTCTAAATCCTCTACGGGCCATCGCACAGGCAGCGCCTGTCTTGGCAACGCATCATGAGCAAAAATTCGTCAACCAGATTGGAGTCCCCATGGGAGGAGAAGCGTTCAAGGCGCTCGCAGACCCCACGCGAAGGCGCATCCTCGAACTACTAAGAAGCGCCGATCTCACCGCCGGCGAGCTTGCAGACCACTTCGACATGACCAAGCCGTCGATCAGCCACCACCTTAACACCCTCAAGGCCGCCGGGCTGGTCGACGCGGAACGCGAGGGGCAATCCATTGTCTACAGCCTCAACACCTCTGTTCTGCAAAACCTTATGAGCTGGTTTTATACCTTTACCGACAGGAGCGATTCAGATGATAAATAAGCAAAACGACACGCAGCGCAGCGCAAGCGTCAAATCCCCCGTCAACCGTCGTGCCTGGATAGCCCTGGGTGCGCTGTGCATCGTAAGCTTCCTTGGGCATCTCGCCCTCTTTCCGCAGCTACCCGATATAGTCCCTACGCACTGGGACGCCGCCGGCAACGTTGACGGATGGAGCGGCAGGATGGCGACGCTGGGTCTCGACCTGCTTCCGCTGGGCCTGCTGGTGCTCTTCTACGCGCTCCCCAAAATAGACCCCCGTGGAAAAGCGTACGAGCGCATGGGCAGCTTCTATACCGGCGTCGTCACGCTTTTCACCGTGTTCTTGATCTGCATGACCTGGACCACGGAGCTGACCGTTTTTGGCATCATCCCTCAAAATGAAAGCCCTATCGGTATCTTCACGGGAGTCACCGTCGGCATCGGGCTCATGCTGCTGGGTAACTACTTGCCAAAGGTCAAGCGCAACTACTCCTTTGGCTGCAAGACCCCTTGGGCGCTGGATAACGACCAGAACTGGCGTCTCACCCACCGCTTCGGAGGCGTCGCCATGGTCCTCGCGGGCTTGGCGACCGTCGTCTCCGGCTTGTTCTCTCGCCAGATGGGAGGGGCGGCGGTAGTCCTCCTCCTCGCCGCGGTCATAGGATCGTCCTTGGCGACCTATGCGTACAGCTACCTTGTATTCCGCAATGGGAACAAGCCCCTTCGCGCAAAATAAATGCAAATCTAACAGTCACCCAGATAGGTGATAGATAGCGCGGCCCGTAGGGCCGCGCTATCCTTATGCGTGCCAAACAGAGAATGCGCCCGAGCGCCCACCCGGATCTTTGTTTGGCGACAATCCCTCCGGGTGGGCGCTCGGGCGGATGGGACGATCCCGCCATGAAGCACGCGAACCCCCTACGCCGGGCTCGTCGGGTCGCCGACGCCCGCCGAGCCGGAGGACCCGTCCGACGCCGTCGAGGAGCGCGGGCTCCGGGACGAGACCGGCTCCGGCGAGCCCTCCGCCGCCCGCATCGGGGCGGCGCCCGGGGGCCGCGTCGCGGAAGGGCGCGGCGCTCGTCCACGACCGCGAGAGGGCCCATAGCGTCCCCGTCGGGGAGAACGGTCTTGCGGACGAGCCCTGCAAGGCGGACGCGTGGGACCCGGGGTACCCGGAGGCGATGGGGCCGGCGAGCAACCCGTGCCCGTGGCCCAAGCGCTACCTCCGGCGCTTCGCCGGCATGGACCCCGAGAACCTGCAGTCCTACCCGAACCCCTACGTCTGCTTCTTCAGGGTCAAGCGCGACGACGTGAGGCAGCCCAAGATCGCAAGGGCGGTCCGCCACCTGCTCATGGCCGAAGCGAGGTTCCGCAGGTGAGGGACGTTCCCCTATCACCTATCTGGGTGACTGTTAGAAATGCAAAACCCTGCCCACCCGCGATCACGGGCAGGTAGCGAGCCCCTCGCCGCTTACACCGGCGAGGGGGAATCCTCCCGAATGACGGTGCGGGCGATGAGCGACAGCAGGGCTATCCGCACCTCGCGCGAACCATCGAGCACATCGACATCGTAGACGTCGCCGCGCAGCGCGGGCACCTGCTTGGCTCGCGCGACAACGCGATCGGAAGCGTCGCGAATCTCAAAGCGGCACGTCCACGCTCGGCGGGTGACAACAGTCCAACCAACTGGTTGCACACGGATGACCGCCTCGTTGGTCTTGGCCGACACCCTGAACTTGCGCTTGAGATCCAACTCGGACCCATCCGCCATCGAGATCCTGTACGCACGGTCCTTGGTGTCCGTACGCGTAGTGGTATAGCGAGCGATCTCCACACCGGCACCGTCCACAACGCGCGTCAGCCTTGGAGCGGACAACGGATCGGTCTGGGCGGTATACAGGATCTCGCCCTTTTCGTTCGCAACTTCGGTCTCGCTGTGCACGCTCGCGAGCTTTGACGAAATGTGCAGTCTCATAACCCCTCCCCGGGTCAACCACCATTCGACATATCGGCCTTTCTACCCACCTTGCGCCCGCGCAAAACCAAGCACGCGCAAAACAGGGGCCGAGAAGCGAATAGCCCCCCGGCCCCGTGCGTTCCCTTGCGAATTATGCAGTCCGCCCCATGCTCGGTGCGCAGCGCGCGGCATCTGCGGACGATGATCGATGTCCTAGCTCAGCAGCATGCGATCGTTTGCCAACGCGCCGCCGGAGACCTCCTCGAACTTCTTGAGCAGGTCCGGAACGGTAAGGTTCTTCTTCTCCTCGCCCGCAACGTCATAAATCACGTGACCGTCGCCCATCATGATCAAACGGTTTCCCATGCGGATCGCGTCGTTCATGTTGTGCGTGACCATCAGCGTGGTGAGCTTGCGCTCGGCGACGATCTGCTCGGTCAAGGCCAGCACCTTGGCGGCCGTCTTGGGATCCAGCGCCGCGGTATGCTCGTCCAAAAGCAGAACGCGCGGGTTGGTAAGCGTCGCCATCAGCAAGGTCAAAGCCTGGCGCTGTCCGCCGGAAAGCAGGCCCACCTTGGCGCTCATGCGATCCTCAAGGCCCAGATCAAGCATCTTGAGAAGCTCGCGATACTCGGAGCGCTCGTCCTTGGTGATTCCCCAGCGAAGGGTGCGGCGCTGGCCGCGGCGACGGGCAAGGGCGAGGTTCTCGTCGATCTGCATATCGGCGGCGGTGCCGCGCATGGGATCTTGGAACACGCGGCCCAGATATTTGGCGCGGGCGGGCTCGGACAGTCGCGAGATGTCCTGGCCGTCAAGTTCCACGGTGCCCGAGTCGATGGGGTACACGCCGGCGATCATGTTGAGCAGAGTCGACTTGCCGGCGCCGTTACCGCCGATGATGGTGACGAAGTCGCCGTCGGCAAGCTCCAGATCAACGCCGGTAAGGGCGCGCTTCTCGGTCACGGTTCCGCGGTTGAACGTCTTCTTGACGTGAGAGAGCTTAAGCATCGGAGCCATCCCCCTTCGAATACGAGCTGCGAAGCTTGATTTTCTCCCACACCACGGGCACGCACAGCGCCAGCGCGACGATGACGGCGGAAAGCAGCTTCATGTCGTTGGCGTTCATGCCCATCTGGAGTACCACGGCGCGGATGAGGAAGTAGACCACGGAACCCACCACCGCGGAAGTAAGACGGCTGGAGAAGCTGACGAGCTTGCCAGGGGTGAGACGGCCCAGTACCTCGCCGATAACAATGGCGGCGAGGCCGATAACGATGGCGCCCGTGCCCATGCCGATATCGGCGTAGCCCTGGCTCTGGCAAATCAGGGCGCCGGACAGGCCCACCAGCGCGTTGGACAGCGTGAGGGCGATCATCTTGGTGGTGTTGGTGTTGACGCCCAGGGCGCGCACCATGGCCTCGTTGTTGCCGGTAGCGCGCAGCGCGCTGCCGATCTCGGTACCAAAGAACCAGTACAGCAGTGCGATGATGAGCACGGCGACAAGGATGCCCACAACGGTCTCAAGCGTGCTTTCCGGCAGGCCGGTCATCTCGCTGATGCGAGAGAAAACGGTGGGCTGCGTCAGCAGCGGCGTATTGGACTTGCCCATGATGCGCAAATTGATGGACCACAGGGAAATCTGGGTGAGGATGCCCGCGAGGATCGCCGGGATCTCCAGCACCGTGTGCAAAAAGCCGGTCACGGCACCCGCGACGCCACCGGCGACCATGCCGGCGAGGACCGCCAACAGCGGGTCGACTCCGGCAACCAGCAGCACGGCGCACACGCTGCCGCCGGTCGCGAAGCTGCCGTCGACCGTAAGGTCTGCGATGTCCAGCAGCTTGTAGGTGATGAATACGCCAAGCACCATGATGCCCCAGAGCACACCCTGGGAAACGGCACCCATAAGGGCGATACCCATATCATCTACCTCCTTTTATTCGTGCGCCCCGCCAACGTTCGACGGGAGCCTTGAAACCCAACGCGGCACCTTGGGCGGCGGTGCCGTATCCAAGGTGCCGTAAGGCGTACTACCTATAGCGTGCGGCCAAGCGAGGTTACTCGTCCAAAACAGAAAGGTCGATACCAAGCGCGTCGGCCATCTCCTGGTTCTTAACCACTACCAAGTCCTCGGCGGAAAGGTGCTCGATGGCCATATCGGCGGGCTTCGCCTCGCCCTTGAGGATCTTGACGGCCATCTCGCCGGCGCGGTAACCCAGGTCCTCGTAGTTGATGGAGAGGGTGAATACGCCGCCGGCCATGCACATGCCCTCCTCGCCCGCGATGAAGGGGAGCTTGTTCTCCTTGCAGATCTGGCCGACCTGCGCGGCACCCTGGGCGATGGTGTTATCGGTGGGCGAGTAAAGGGCGTCGACCTTGCCCACGGCGGACTCGACCACGGACTGGATCTCGTTGGTGGACGAGACGCTGTAGCGCTCGTGCTCGATTCCCAGCTTATCGAGGGCCTCCTCCGCCATCTCGATCTGGATCAGGGAGTTGGACTCGTTCGAAGCGTAGAGCAGACCCACCTTCTTGGCGTCGGGCAGCACCTTGTGCAGCATCTCGATCTGCTCGGCAACCGGGGTGAGATCGGAGCTGCCGGTGAGGTTGCCGCCGGGGGCGTCGTTATCGGCGACCAGGTCGGACGCCGCGAAATCGGTGATGGCGGTGCCCACGATGGGGATGTCCTTGGTAGCGTTGGCGGCCGCCTGCGCGGCGGGGGTCGCGATGGCGAAGATCAAATCGTCGCCGTCGCCTACCAGCTTGCTGGCGATGGTCTGGCACGCAGACTGGTCGTTCTGGGCGTTCTGCTGGTCGATGGTGTAGTTGATGCCGGAATCATCCAGGGCCTTCACAAAACCCTTGTTGGCGGCGTCGAGCGCGGTGTGCTCGGTAAGCTGCAGCACGCCGATCTTATAGGTGGCGTCGGAGAAACCGGTAGAGCCGGCGTCCTGGGTCGACGTGTTGCCGCATGCGGTGAGCGCGAGCGCGGTGAGTGCCGTGGCAGCGATTGCGGCACCCTTCTTAATGAGGCTGATTCGCTTCATGGCGACCATCCCTTCCGGTAGAACCATGACGTCGCGGCCTTCCCTGCAGCCGCGCGTCCAATGGCACCAGATGTTACCGAGCTCGCCGCTCTTTTGTGTCGATAATATGGTGCTGATACAGGCTGTTAACCTTTGCAGGCGCCTTCACGCTCGTCTTTCGCGCCCATCCCCAACGCATGCCCTATGCGCCCGCGCGATCCGTCTTGACCCATAAGCCAAAGTAGACAATATGGGCTGCCCACACCACAGCGATGATCGCGCGCGGGTTTGCGGCGTTCGGAGCGAGGGTATCATGTGCTGCATGCCATCCAATCGCAAGGGGATCCCATGCAAGATATCTTTTCCCAGCTCATCCACATCGCCCAAATCCAATGGGTTCAACAGGTGCTTTGGACCGTGGTCCTAGCTCTGGCGACGCTCACCGCCTCGCGCATAGTCGCTCGCGCCATGAGGCATATCCTCGACCGGGACAGCAATCCCCTGCCGTCCTCGTCCATCATTATCAACATCGTCCGAGCGACCATACTGATCTTGGGCGCAAGCATCATCCTCGACGTCATCTACAACATCAACGCCAATGCGATCATCACAACCCTGGGTGTTGGAGGTATCGCGATCTCGCTGGGCTTTCAAGACACGCTTTCCAACCTCATCGGCGGCCTGCAGGTAACGTTTATGGGAATTGTCAGGCCGGGGGACAACATCGAGGTGGGCTCGGAGACCGGCGTGGTGCAAGACGTGGGCTGGCGCCACACCACAATCAAAGACGCGCTGGGCCAGACCGTCATAGTCCCCAACTCCATCATCTCTAAGACGGCGCTGGTCCACCTGCTGCCGGCAAGCCGCGTGGTAGTTCCCTTTGCGGTGCCGCGACAGCGCGAGGAGCAGAATGCCGAGCCATTCGATATCGATGCGTTGGCAGAAGAGCTGGCTGCGATGGCAAAGGCGGCGGCAAGCGATGTTTCCCATGTGGTCGAGGGACCCAAGGTGGTGTTCTCGGAGATCACGGAATTCGGCATCAAGGGCAAGGTCATCTTTGTGGTCGAGGATCCCGCCAAGACCTCAGCCGCGGCGGACGCCGTGGTGCGCGCCATCGCCCGCAGCCTCGCATAGAAAACCCGCCGAGCACGATGCGCGGCGGGGATCCGTGGCATTGCCCCGGGTAACGCGCCCCGGGGCCCAAATCATCAGAGCAGCACTTGGTCCAGGGCGCGCTTGGGCACGTGGTGCACGCCCTTCTCATCGCGCCAATAATCGGTCGAGGCGGCGCCTGCCGCCATATCCTCCAGCACCACCGTCTCGCCGGGCTTGCCCAGCGCGATCACCATCAACGGGGCGACGTCCTGCGCAAGACCAAGCGCGCGGGCAACCTCCGCCTTGTTGAACGCATGCAGCATGCAGGCCCCGTAGCCGGCAGACGCAGCCGCCAGCACAATGGTCTGCGCCGCGATGCCCTCATCCACCGCCGTGGTGGCGCCGCCGCCCGCGTCGCAGATCACAATATAGCCGGCAGGGCGCTCGCCGGGTACGGGTCCGTCCCAATCTTTAAGCGCGCCCGCCCATTTGAGGTGGACGAATACCGCCGCGCGCTCCTGCTCGACGCAAACCACGCGAAAGCGCAAGGGCATGCGGTTGGCGCCGCTCGCCGTCTGGCGCGCAATGTCCACCAAGTCGATCAAAACCTCGCGCGGCATGCCCGCCGCCTCATCAAAGCGTCGGTAGCTGCGACACGCCTGCACCAGCTTTGAAAACCCGTCCATCTTCTCGTCCACCATCGACATGCCCCCATACCGTTGATGCCGCGTCATCTCGCGTGAGCCGCGCGGCTGCCTTTCAAGCAAAACGCGGGACCGGCACGCAACCGGTCCCGCGTCGATTATACGGTGCTTCGCGCGGGCGCCGCCATGTACTAGATGCGTTGCGCCACCGCAGTGCCCATAGCGTCGGTGCCCAGGACCTTGTCCCGCGGGGTCTTGCCGTCAACAATGTCGCCCGTGCGCAGGCCATCGTCCAAAACGGCGACCACGGCCGCACGGACCGCGTCCGCAGCGTCGTCCATGTTGAAGCTGTAGCGCAGCATCATCTCGACGGAGAGGATCTGCGCCAGGGGATTGGCGATGCCGCGGCCCGCGATATCCGGCGCGCTGCCGTGGCTGGGCTCGTAAAGCGCCACGCCGTCGCCCAGGCTGGCGCTGGCGAGCATGCCCAGCGACCCGGTGAGCTGCGCGGCCTCATCGGACAGGATATCGCCGAACATGTTCTCGGTCACCACCACGTCGAACTCCGCGGGGCGGCTGATGAGCTGCATGGCGGCGTTATCTACCAGAACGTCCTCAAGCTCGATATCGGCGTACTCGGCGTCATGCACGCGATGGACCACCTCGCGCCACATGCGGCTGGTCTCGAGCACGTTGGCCTTGTCGACGCTGGCCACGCGGCCGCGGCGCTTGCGCGCGGCCTCGAAGGCCTGGCGGGCGATGCGCTCGACCTCGAACTCGCGATACTCCAAGGTGTCGTAGGCGCGCTGGCCGGGAGTGCCGTTCGCGCCCGCGCCCTCCTCATTGTAGAAGCGCTCACGGCTGCCAAAGTACAGACCGCCCGTAAGCTCGCGCACGATCATCATATCGACGCCGTCGATAACCTCCGGACGCAGCGTGGAGGCGCCGGCAAGCGGGGCGAACACCTGCACCGGGCGCAGGTTGGTATACAGCCCCAGCTCTTTACGGATGCCGAGCAGGCCCTGCTCCGGGCGGGGCGCGCCGGGCTCGGTGGCATCCCACTTGGGACCGCCCACGGCAGCCAGCAGCACGGCGTCCGAGGCGCGGGCCGCCTCAAGGGTGGCCGCCGGCAGCGGATCTCCACACGCGTCGATTGCGGCGCCGCCGATGAGCGCGTCGTCGCAGGAGAAATCCACGCCGAAGCGCGCGCCCACCGCGACGAGCACCTTCTTGCCCTCGGCCATGATCTCCGGGCCAATGCCGTCTCCGGGCAGGCAGCAGATGGTATAGGTCTTCTTCACGTTGCAACTCCAAGAACTCGAGCTGGGACCAGATGCATAGGGGTTGGGAATCGAGGCCACAGGCTACTCCCCCAAAGCCGTGCGGGCGTCGGCGGCGGCGAGCTTGGCGCGCGTGCGCTCCACCAGGCCGCCCGCCTCGATAATCTCTGCGATAAACGGCGGGAAGGGCTCTGCCGTAAAGCGCTCGCCGGTGCGCCGGTTTACGATCGAGCCGTCCTCGGTGTCGACGTCGACGGTATCGCCGGCAGCGATCGCATCGACCGCGGCGGGGCACTCCAGGATGGGCAGCCCCACGTTGATGGCATTGCGGTAGAAGATGCGCGCGAAGCTCTTGGCGATCACGCAGGACACGCCCGCGGCCTTGATAGCGACCGGCGCGTGCTCTCGCGACGAGCCGCAGCCGAAGTTCTCGTCCGCCACGATGATGTCGCCGGGCTTGACGGTGGTCGCGAACGCAGGGTCGATATCTTCCATGGCGTGCGCCGCCAGATGCGCGTGGTCCGAGCTATTGAGGTAGCGCGCGGGGATGATGACGTCCGTGTCGACGTCTCGTCCGTAGCGAAAAACGGTTCCGCTGAATTTCATGGCTGCTCTCCTTTAGTTGTTCTCGATCGCGGGCAGGTCTGCGGGCAGGGCGATGTGTCCGGCGACGGCAGAGGCCGCGGCGACGGCGGGGCTTGCCAGGTAGACCTCGCTGGTTGCGTCTCCCATGCGACCCACGAAATTGCGGTTGGTGGTGGACACGCAGCGCTCGCCCGCGGCGAGAATGCCCATGTAGCCGCCCAAGCACGGACCGCAGGTGGGGGTGGAGAACACGCAACCGGCATCGATGAAGGTATCTGCCAGGCCCTCGGCCATGCACTGCTTGAACACGGCCTGGGTCGCGGGGATCACGATGCAGCGCACGCCCGGCGCCACGCTGCGACCGCGCATGATCTGGGCCGCGGCGCGCATGTCCTCGATGCGGCCGTTGGTGCAGCTGCCGATGACCGCCTGGTCGATGGAGATATGGCGGCTCTCCTCCACCGGATGGGTGTTGCTGGGCAGGTGCGGCCAGGAAACGCAGGGCTTGATATCCGCGGCGTCGATGTGGATGACGCGGGCGTACTCGGCATCCGCGTCCGCATGGTATTCGACGTACTCGCGCTGGCAGCGGCCGTCCAGCCAGGCGCGCGCGACATCGTCCACCTCGATGATGCCGGCCTTGCCGCCCGCCTCGATCGCCATGTTGGAGATGGTCATGCGGCCCTCCATGGAGAGCGCCTCGATGGTGGAACCGGCGAACTCCATGACCTGGTACAGCGCTCCGTCGACCCCGATGAGACCGATGATGTGCAGGATGATGTCCTTGGCGCTGGCGCCGGCGGGCAGCTCGCCATCGATCTCGAAGCGAATGGTGGGCGGTACCTTGAACCACGCGCGACCGGTCGCCAGGCCCACGCCCGCGTCCGTGGAGCCCACGCCCGTGGAAAAGGCACCCAGCGCGCCGTAGGTGCAGGTGTGGGAGTCCGCGCCGATGATGAGGTCGCCGGGCACCACGGTACCGGTCTCGGGCAGCAGCGCGTGCTCGATGCCGGCGCAGCCCTGTTCCCAGTAGTGGGTGATCTTCTGCTCATGGGCAAAATCGCGCATCTTCTTGGTCTGCTCGGCGCTCTTGATGTCCTTGTTGGGTGCGTAGTGGTCGGGCACCAGGCAGACGCGATCGCGATCGAATACGCGCTGGGCGCCCAGCTCGCGGAACACATCGATGGCGATGGGCGCGGTGATATCGTTCGCGAGGACTATGTCGAGGTCGCACTCGACCAGCTGTCCGGGTCGCACCTCGTCCAAGCCGGCATGTGCCGCCAAGATCTTCTCGGCTACGGTCATGGGTCTGGTCATGGGAATTCCTTTCTGCGGCTCGCTACTGTGCGTCAGCGGCGTCGGCGGCGTTTTCTGCAGCGCGCTCGCGCTGGTGTGAGATCAGGCGGTTCAAGGCATTGAGGTATGCCTTGGTGGAGCTCACCACGATGTCGCCGTCAGAGCCACGGCCCGTGTAGACCTCGCCGTCCGCCGCGGTCACGCGCACCGTCACCTCGCCCAGGGCGTCGATGCCGCGGGTAACGGCCTGGATGGCGAACTCGGACAGGTCGTTGTCAACGGAGACCACCTGGTTGACGGCTTTGTAGACGGCGTCGATGGGGCCGGTGCCAAACGCGCAGACCTTGTGCTCGGCGCCCTCCTCGTCCAAAAGCGTCAGCGTGGCCGTGGGCGTGAGCGGGAAGCCGCAGGAGACCTGAACCGCTCCCAGCGTCCAGATGGCCGCGCTCACGCGCTCGCGCTCGTGAACTATGGACTCCAGATCCTCGTCGTAGACTTCCTTCTTCTTGTCCGCGACCTCCAAGAAGGACTGGTAGATGGTCTCGAACTCCTCGTCGTTGAAGGTATAGCCCAACTCGCCCATGCGATGGCGAAGCGCCGCGTGGCCGGAGCGTGCGGACAGGATGATCTGCGAGCCGCCGGCGCCCACGTCTGCGGGGTCGATGATCTCGTAGGTGTCGCGCGCCTTGAGGACACCGTCTTGATGGATGCCGGAGCTGTGGGCGAACGCGTTGGCGCCCACGATCGCCTTGTTGGGCTGGACGTTGATGCCGGTGATGGAACTCACCAACTTGCTGGCATGGGTGAGCTCGGTGGTGACGATATCGGTATGGGCGTCGAGCGCCTCCTCGTGCATGCGGATCGCCATGACGACCTCTTCAAGCGAGGTGTTGCCCGCACGCTCGCCAAGCCCGTTGATAGTGCACTCGATCTGCGTGGCGCCGTTGCGGACGCTCTCGAGGGCGAGGGCCGTCGCCATGCCAAGGTCGTTATGGGTGTGGACGGAAATGGTGACGTCCTCGATTCCGTCGACGCGCTCGCGCAGGTCGCGGATGCGCGCACCGAAGTCCCACGGCATGTTGTAGCCGGTGGTGTCTGGAATGTTGACCACGGTGGCGCCCGCCTTAACGGCCGCTTGGATGATGCGGACCAGGAACTCCTGGTCGGAGCGGCCGGCGTCCTCTGCGTAGAACTCGACATCGTCCACAAAATTGCGAGCGTACTTCACCGCATGGATGGCGCGCTCGATTGCCTGTTCCTCGGTCATGCGGAGCTTGTCGCGCAGATGGCTGGGGGACACGCCCAGACCCGTGTGGATACGCGGGCGCTTTGCCGTGCGCAGTGCCTCTGCCGCGACCTCGATATCGCGATCGACCGCGCGGGTGAGGCCGCAGACGGTGCAGGCGTCGCCGGCGATGCGACCGATCTCCTGGACGCTCTTGAAGTCGCCCGGGCTGGAAATGGGAAAGCCCGCCTCGATGACGTCGACCTTCATGCGCACCAGCTGGCGGGCTATGATGAGTTTTTCCTCGGTGTTCATGCTGGCGCCGGGCGACTGCTCGCCGTCGCGCAGGGTGGTATCGAAGATGGCGATCTTGCGGCTCATGGTTCCTCCTGGTACTTGCCGACGGGCTGACGTGCGTCATAGCAGGAGGGCTGGCGGCCGACTTTGCCGGAGAACTCGCCCAAGCGAGATGAAAAAGCACCCATACGCGCCAACGACCTGCTAGACAGATACGGATACGCGTGTGGGTGCCAAACGTTTCAACGTGCGGAAAGGACCCTAGCGCGTATCCTTGCTGAGTAGCGCTAGGCCTAGTAGATGCAATGCCGTGTGCATGGTGCGATCCATGGGCGTCCTTTCTGTAACCAACGCGCTTTAGTGTATCAGAGTGTTTGCTGCGGCTGGCACTTGATCTGACAGTTCGCAACCAACTGGTTACATTATTCAGGATCCACTTCATTCTTCACGATTTTATTCATGCAAAACGATTGCTCACTGCAGCCCCCCTCGTCCGCAATAAGAAAGGTCCGGCAAACGCAGCGGCGCTCACCGGACCTTGCATACAGCGGTATGGACCAAAGGCTAGGAAAGAAGGCTCGACATCTCGCCGCAGGAGAACAGAGTCACCTGGTGCATCGCACGGGAGACGGCGGTATAGAGTTGACGGCGGGCCAGGGGCGTATCCGGATACGTCGTCGCGTCCGCATCGGGAATGACCACATGGTCGAACTCCAGGCCCTTCGCCATGACCAGCGTCACAATCACCACGCCGCTCGCCGGGAGCGACTGGTTCTTCTTCAGCACCGGCACGTCGTTATCCAGCAGCTTGGCGATACGATAGGCGGCCTTGGTATCGTTGGCGACGATGGCGGTAAGCCCCGCCTGGTCACCCTCCGCCTCGGCGCGCGCCGCGGCGACGACCTCGCGCAGCGCGGCGGCGAGCTCCCCATCGGCCTCAAAGGCCTCGCGGCGCGGCTCCAGGCCCGCACGGCGCACGCTGGCGAGCTTGATGTCGTCGCCCATGTGGACCAAACGGCTAAAGACCGCCGTGACCTCGGGGCTCGAACGGTAGCTGGTCAGCAGGCGGCACACGTCAACCTGGCCGTGGGTCGCCTCGAAGATCGAGTGGATCTCGTCAAAGCTCGCCGTGCCCTCGCGAATCGCCTGGTTCTGGTCGCCCAGCAGCAAGAAATGCGCGCTACCGAAGAATTTGGAGAGGACCATCAGCTGCGCCGCGGAATAATCCTGCACCTCGTCGATCATGACGTAGCGGGCGTCCGACGTACCGCGGCCGCAGATCAACAGGCGCAGGTACAAAAGCTCGGTGGCAGACAGCGTCTTCTGGTCGAGCATGCGCATGCCTATGCGGTCAAGGCGCAGCCAGGTAAGACGGTCGATGTCGGCCTCCGCGCCGGCAAAGAGATAATCCAGGTAGCGACGCGTGGCGCGGGCGATCTCGTCCTCATCGGACGTGTCGATCACAGAGCCCAGAATCTGGATCTGCGCCTCCACGTCCAGGCCCATGGCGCGCTCCTGCCAATCGTCGGAGCGGGCCATGCCGGCAAGGCGGCGATCCAAGCGGTCGCGCAGCTCGTCGCAGGTAAGGGCCACAAAACGCGGGCCGATGCCCCACTTGGCGTGCTTGTCCACCACGCTGCCTATCTGCCCGGCGGACAACAGCGTGACATCGTCCATGGTGATGGCGCGCAGGTCGTCCGTGGTGATGACCAGGCTGCCGATCTCGTCCTCCAGGCGCTTGAGCGAGGACGCGGGCGTTTTGGAGCCGTCATCGCGGTTGCCCGCCCCCTGCTCCTCGACAAAATCTCGCCAGGTGTACAGGCGCGGGTTGGCCTCGCCCATAGAGGGCAGGACGCCGTCGATATAGCGCTCGAATACCTCGTTGGGGCTAAAGAGATACACCTGGTTTGCGTTGAGCGTCTCATGGTTGTGGTACAGCAAATAGGCGATGCGCTGCAGCATGACCGAGGTCTTACCGGAGCCCGCGATGCCGTTGACCAGCATGACGGGGACGTCCGCATGGCGAACCACCTCGTTCTGCTCGCGCTGGATGGTCGCGGTGATAGCCTGCAGCTTCTCGGAATGGTGCTTGCGCAGGGCGTTCAGCAGCAGCGAATCCTCGATGGCGACCGTAGTGTCGAAGTAAGCGTGCAGCTGGTCGCGCTCGATATCGAACTGGCGGCGCAGCTCCAGCTCCACCGTCTTCAAACGGCCGTTGACGGTATAGCTGGTCTGGCCGTTCTCCTGGTTGTAATACGTCTCCGCGATGGGGTTGCGCCAGTCGACCACCAGCGGCGTGTGACGGTCGTCCGTGATACCCGCGGCGCCGATGTAGACGTCGCGCGCCGGGCGATCGGGGCGCATCTTCAGGCGGACCTTGGCGAAATAGGGCTGGCGGAGAAGCAGCAGCACCTTGCGCAGACGGTCCACGCTAAAGTCATGGTACTGGTTGTAGGCGTCGATAACCGCGTTCAGGGTCTCGATGGCGGCCAGGGTCTCCATGGTCTCGTCCGCTCCGCCAAAGTCGGGGCGAATCTCCTCGCTCATGGTGACCAGGTCGGCAGCGGCCTGCTTGTGGTCGTGCTCGAGCTGGTGCGTCAGGTCGTCGCGAAAGCCAAGCAGTTGCTTATAGAGCTCGTCCAGGTGCGCTTGCTCCTCGACAAGTACGGGATCGTCTTCATTCATAAGTCCCTCGCAATCAAATAGGGTGCAACGGGCGCAGTCCAGTGTACCCAAAGCCCCGCCGCCCACGCTCAAGAATCACAACAAGCGCATTGCCCAAGCATGCTCCGGGCACACCGGCGCCGGCCCGCGTGTCCCTCGATTCCCACGCTCGTCAAGCACGCCAGCGGTTCAGCACCGCAGCGAGTTCTTGTGGACGAGGAAGGGCCAGGCCGCACGCAACGTAGTCGTGCTCCGCGAGCGCGCGCCAACCCTCGCGATCAAGCAGCGCCATCAACTCGTCGACGGCTTTAGCGACCGGCTTTCCCTGGACGAGGATTCCCGCCTGCGCGCCAATGCGGACCAGCTGCGCCAACGCGCGGGCCTGGCAGGGGTCCACAAGCTGCTCCACCAGGCGCACGTCAGCGCTCCCCTGTCCCACCTGCAGCTCCTCACAACCACTGGTCCGCACCTTGATGCGATCGGGCCGGGGTCCGCGTCCCGCTCCTCGTCCACCATAACCACCACGGGCACCGCGTCCGCCACGATCGTCGCGCTCGCCGCGACCGGCACCGTGCTCGCCGACCCCCGGCGCAACGGGAGCTACCGCGATCGCTCTGTTGCCCGCAGGCAAAGTGAACCCCGCGGCGCGCGGCGTTGCGGGCGCCTCCAGCTCCTTGCAGATCGCGCGCGCGTGCGCTGTAATGTCGTGCACCCGATAGCGGTCCATCTGCAGCACCGCATCTGCCACCGAGAAGTACGCTCCCGAGCTTCCAGCGACGATGATGCTGCTCACGCCCGCACGCTCCCACAGGTCGCGCACGCGCTCCACAAACGGCGTGATGGGCTCGAACTCGCGCGCCACCACGGCCTCCATCAGCGCATCGCGGACCATGAAGTTGGTAGCGGAGGTATCCTCGTCGATCAGCAGCGCACGCGCGCCCGCCTCGTACGCCTCAACGGTCGCCGCCGCCTGCGAAGTCGATCCGCTAGCGTCCACGGTCGAGAACCGGGAGGTATCGCGCCCGTCCGGCAGGTCGCGGATAAACAGCGATATATCCACGCCGCTTACCGCGCGCCCGTCTTCCGCGCGCAGCTTCACCGCGGTCGAATCCGTCAGCACAAGCTCGCGCCCATCGCCCGCAACGTGGTTGTACACGCCATCTTGCAACGCGCGCAAAAGCGTCGACTTACCGTGGTAGCCGCCGCCCACAATCAGGGTCACGCCGCGCTTGATGCCCATGCCGGCGACCTTGCCGCGGTGCGGCAGATCCAACACAACGCGCTGCTCCGCAGGGGCCTCGAAGGCAAGCGCGCTTTTAAGCGGCCTCTGGGAAACCCCGCTCTCGCGCGGCAAGATCGAGCCATTAGCAACAAAGGCCACCAGGTCGGACGCCTCCATCTGCTCGCGCGCTGCGCGTTGGTCGTCCGCAAGCTCAACCGCCGCCCACGCCTGATCAAGCAGGCCATCGTCCACAAACAGCGTGCGCTCCACGCATTCCGGCACAAAATCAAGAAGCATCTTCGCGGCGGCGCGGCCGTCAACCGTGCGACCGTGCGCCGGCAGCCCCGCTTCGAAGCGAAGCGTCACGGCGCCCCCGTGCACCTCGCAGGCGGAGCGCGCCATCACCTCTTGCCCAGGTCGCGTGGTCGCCAGCACGCCGCTTTTACCCGAGCCGCCCGCGCGCATGCTGCACGCGTCCAGCGCGCGCGAGAAACGGCGCAGCAGCACGTCCTCAAGCGCCGCCCTCCTATGCACCTCATCCCACAGCCCCGCGGGAATATGCAGAACCTCGTTGGGCACGCGCGCGCTCATGCTGGACGGCGATGCGAACGGGTCACCCTGCACGTGGTCAATAGACAAGACAAAGTCGCCAAAGTCATACTGTCCGCGCAGGTCCTTGTACGCCGGATATCCCCTTCTGTCGATTCTCTCCAGCTCGCGCTGCAGGTCCCTATCGCTTCTCATAATCTCACCTTGCACTAAACGCCATCGCTACAAGCCCTAATGCTACTCGCTCCATCAGGCTAGCGTTCCTTGCATCTTACGCCGCCCATCTTACTGTACTGAGCCCGGCAGCTTCTCTCCCACAGCATAAAACGGAGGCGCCTAGGCGCCCCCGTAATGCAATCTATTTCATTTGACCACAGTTTATTAGGACACTCGGGCATAACCTACACCGCAAATGATCGCAATTTCGGTTCTTACAGCCATTCGCGCTCTGCCGCATCGACCATGTTCTCCGCGAACTTGCGGTTGTAAAGGTTATCCTCCTTCAGCTGGTGCCAACCGGCCTCGTTCATCATATCGGCAGAGAGCATCACGCCAAAGCGGCTCTGCGCATTGTCGCGCGTGAAGACGTAATAGTCCTCGTCCATGGGATCGTCCGCCTCCGTCACCGTCACACGAACCTCGTTGAGCAACGGCATCGAGCAGAACAGCGCCATCGTGTTATACGAAAGAGCCAGATCGATGGAGTCGCCGTCATATCCATCCGGCACCTCTCGATATGCAAAGCCCAATACGTCGACGCCAAGCGTCACATCGATATCGGTCGCCCACTCGCTCATGGGGAGCAAGCGAATCAGACTCTCGACGTTCGCAGCATCAGACGGGTCGGTCTCGGCATACAAGCTGATGTCACCCGGCTGCGCGTTGACCACAGCCACCGCGATATCATCGCCCAGCTCGCCGTCAACCCACACGGTGCCGTCCGCGTCCACCACAACCTCTTTGTTGCGGGCGCTCGCACCGTTTCCCTGGCCGCTGTTGGACTGGCCATTTGCTTGACCGCTTTGCTGGCCAGACGCTGTACCGCCATTCGTCGTGGACTGCCCGCTGTTTTGAACCTCAGTGGCAGCGCTGTCAGCACGATCTTCCACGCGGTCAATCCGCAGGGCATAGATTAGGCCCACGCCAACCACAACAAACAACGCAAAGCCCGCAGCCGCCGCAATAATGATGTTGCGAGTGCGCTTGCCCTTGGATGCCGCCGCGTTTGCGGACGAGGAAACGCTCGCGACGCCCTCGTCTACCTCGCCCTCAAATACTGCCGGAGGCAGCGGAGCGCCGGCAACGGGCATCACAACCGTCTCGCCCACCGTACCAGGTTGCGCAGGCGACGAGCCCTTTGCTACGGCAGCGTTTGGGAGCACCGTGGTCTCCGCCGTATCCGCCTTAGCCGCATCCCCATTATCTGCACGGGCGGTCTCACGCACGTCATCCACGCCTTCGATCACGTCATCGATACTGGACATGCTAGCCTTGGTCTTCTCAAGAGCCTCGGCGGGATCCATGCCTCTAGCGACATAATCCTCATAACGAGCGACCAAGTTGCCGTAAATCTCTTCCTTGAGCTCAATGTTCTCCGCCGTCAGCATGCGGCCCTCGAACAGGTGCTCGACATACATGCGAATCTCGTTCATTGTGCGCCTCCATCCTGTTTAAGCAGGCGATCGATAATCACTTTGACGTTGTTCCATCGCTGCGTCGCTTCATCTAACTCGTCTTTACCTGCAGAGGTAATGCGATAGTATTTGCGCCTCGCACCCTGCGTCTCGTTTCCCCAATAGCTCTCGACGTAGTTTTGCGTCTCCAAGCGCTTGAGACTCGTATACAGCGAGGGCTCCTTCATCTCGTATTCGCCCCTGCTGGTCTGAGCAATATCCTTGAGAATCTCGTATCCGTAGGAATCGCCGCCAGATAGCGTGCAGAGAATGATCGCATCGATGTTTCCGCGAATCAGGTCGCTAACGGCATCGCGCGCTGCCATGCAAGTCACCTCCAGAACCAATTACGAAGGATTCGGTCAATCACTCTTATCTGATAGGTATAATTTATCACACAGTACTATGTGTGTCGATGTACTTTATCAACAAGAGTTAAGCGGACGAAGATTGGCGCCAAACGGTAGTCATTCTTCGATGCTTTCCATATATCCCTTAATCCTCGCAATGGCGCTGATAGGATAGCCACCTGGTACCTAGTGGCACCGGTTCCCTTACACCTTCTACGCTTTTGTAACCTTTTAAGAGACATCACGCACATGCTCATGTAGGCCGCACGCGAACCAGCGATATATCAACCACACGCATCAAAAGTAAAAAACCCGGTCCACATAACGTGAACCGGGTTTTATTTCATCTATACGATGACAGTCGTTCGACTAAACCTACTCAGCGAGGAAGTTGCGCTGAACGGAGGAATCGACCTTGATGCCAGGGCCCATGGTGGAAGACATGGAGATGGACTTCACATAGCGACCCTTAGCGGAAGAGGGCTTGACGCGCAGGATCTCGGTGTAGAGAGCGGCGTAGTTCTCAACAAGCTTCTCGGTCTCGAAGGAAGCCTTGCCCAGGGGCACGTGGCAGATGCCGTAGCGGTCGGCGCGATACTCAACGCGGCCGGCCTTGAGCTCGGAGACCATCTTGGCGACGTCCATGGTGACGGTACCCAGCTTGGGGTTGGGCATGAGGCCACGGGGACCAAGGATCTTACCGATGCGGCCAACTTTGGCCATCATGTTGGGGGTAGCGATAGCAGCGTCGAAGTTGATCTCGCCGCCCTGGATGGCAGCGACGAGCTCATCGGAACCGATGACGTCGGCGCCGGCCTCTTCAGCCTCGCGAGCCTTCTCGCCCTCGGCGAAGACGGCGACGCGGACGGTCTTGCCGGTGCCGTGGGGCAGGGAGATGGAACCGCGGATGTTCTGGTCGGCCTTACGGGTATCGATACCAAGGCGGAAGTGGACCTCGACGGTCTCGTCGAACTTAGCGGTAGCGAGCTCCTTCACGAGGTTCGCAGCCTGAAGCGGGGTGTAGAGCTGATCGCGGCTGACCTTCTCGGCAGCGGCGCGGTAGTTCTTACCATGATGCTGAGCCATTGTATTACCTCCTGTGGTTCTAACGGGCACTTTGCCCTTCCACATCGTGCGTGCTTGCAGCACGCGTTAATAAAACCTAAATAAGCTAGATGCTACTCGGCGATGGTGACGCCCATGGAGCGAGCGGTACCGGCGACGATCTTCTTAGCAGCCTCGATGTCGTTGGCATTGAGGTCGGGCATCTTGATCTCGGCGATCTTGGTGAGCTGCTCCTGAGTGAGCTGGCCAACCTTATCGCGCTGGGGAACAGCGGAACCGCCCTTGAGCTTGAGCTCCTTCTTGATCAGGTGAGCCGCAGGCGGGGTCTTGGTGATGAAGGAGAACGTACGATCCTCGTAGACGGAAATCTCAACGGGGATGATGTCGCCCATCTTGTCCTGCGTAGCAGCGTTGAACGCCTGGCAGAACTGCATGATGTTGACCTGAGCAGCACCCAGGGCGGGGCCAACCGGAGGAGCCGGGTTGGCCTGGCCAGCGGGGATCTGAAGCTTGATGACGGTGGTGATTTTCTTCTCAGCCATGTCAAAACCTTCCTAACACGGATGGAAACCTAACTATCGTCAGCGCCTACCCGCTAGAAGCACTCTGGATGATGAGCGGTCGTCCAAAGAAGCGAAGCATTCGCGAACGCACAAATAAGAAAAGCTACGCAATGACCTCAATCTGGTCAAAGGTGAGCTCAACGGGAGTCTCGCGACCAAAGATGAGCAGCGCAACCTTAACCTTGCCCTGCTCGGCATTGACCTCGGTTATCTGACCATCAAAGTCGGTAAGGGGACCGGAGGTAACGCGGACGGAAGTACCAACCTCAAGGTTGACAGCAGTCCTCTTGGCACCATTGCCCTTATCGGACTTACGCATCATCTTGTTGTACTCTTCACGAGACAACGGAGAGGGCTTACCGTTACCACCAAGGAAGCCGGTAACACCGGGAGTGTTGCGAACGCACGTCCAGGAATCATCGTCCATCTCCATACGAACCAGAACATAGCCCGGGAAGATCTTGGAGTCCTTGGTCTCGCGCTTGCCACCTTCCTTGATTTCGGTGACGCGCTCCATGGGGATCTGGATATCGAAGATGCGATCCTGCATTCCCATGGTCTCGATACGATGCTCGAGATCGGTCTTTACGCGATTCTCATAACCGGAATACGTATGAACGACATACCAACGCTTAGACACTGATTACCCCCTCAGGCTAGAGAAGAGGACCAGGCCCTCACCAATAAGCATGTCGAGCAAAGCGATAACAACACCGACGACCAGAAGCGAAACGCAAACAGCCACGGAATAGTTGATAAGCTCTTTCTTAGAAGGCCAAACAACGCGCTTCATCTCAGACTTGACGGAGCGGAAGTAGTTCTTGATGCGAGCGAAGAAGCCAGGCTTCTCGTTCTTCTTCTTAGCCTTAGCCTTCTTAGCCGGCGCGGCATCCTTCTTGGAGACCGCCTTAGAGGCCTCAACCTTGGAGGAAGAAGCAGCAGCGGTCTTTGCGGACTCAGAGTTCTGCTGAACCTTCTTCTTATTCTTCTTGTTGGCCATGGACCTAAAACCTCCGGCACAAACCCTATATAACAGTAGAAACCGTAAGCCTCCAGAGGAGGCTTACGGATTAAAGACTGGCACGCCAGGAAGGACTCGAACCCTCAACACTCGGTTTTGGAGACCGATGCTCTACCAATTGAACTACTGGCGTATATTAAAGAGATTAACGGGTCTCTTTATGAACCGTATGACGACGGCACCAAGGGCAATACTTCTTGATCTCCATACGATCAGGCATGTTCGCCTTGTTCTTGGTGGTCGTATAATTGCGACGCTTGCACTCGGTGCAGGCAAGTGTAACGAGAGTACGCATGTGTCTGAAACCTCCAAATACCGCCCGACGCGGGCACGGTTGCCTATATTAGCATCTGACATTTTGCTCTGTCAATGCTCGGCGGTATTTATTGGCCGTCCTGCAAAATTCGTACACATTCATTTGCAGTTCATTGAACAGACAATAAAAGAACCCGGTACCCCGAAAGGTACCGGGTTGAAAGATCAGTCAGACTGAATAGATAAGTTAAATCTACTCAATGATGGTGCTGACGATACCAGAGCCGACGGTGTGACCACCCTCGCGGATAGCGAAGCGCAGGCCCTCCTCCATCGCGATCGGGTGAATGAGGTCGCCCTCGATGGTGATGTGGTCGCCAGGCATAGCCATCTCGGTGCCCTCGGGCAGCTTAACGGAGCCAGTCACGTCAGTGGTACGGAAGTAGAACTGCGGACGATAGCCATCGAAGAACGGGGTGTGACGGCCGCCCTCCTCCTTGGTGAGAACATAGATCTCGCCGGTGAACTTGGTGTGCGGGGTAACCGAACCGGGCTTGCAGAGAACCTGGCCGCGCTCGATGTCCTCGCGCTTAACACCACGGAGCAGGATGCCGACGTTGTCGCCAGCCTCGCAGAAGTCCATGGACTTGCGGAACATCTCAATGCCGGTAGCAACGGAGGAAGAGGTCTCCTTGATGCCGACGATCTCGACCGGGTCGTTGAGGCGAAGCTCACCGCGCTCGACACGACCGGTAGCAACGGTGCCACGGCCGGAGATGGTCATAACGTCCTCGACAGCCATCAGGAACGGCTTCTCGTTGTCACGGGAAGGAGTCGGGATGTACTCGTCAACAGCGTTCATGAGCTCGAGGATGGAGTCCATCCACTTCTCCTCGCCGTTGAGGGCGCCGAGAGCGGAACCACGGATGACGGGGATGTCGTCGCCCGGGAAATCGTACTCGGAGAGGAGCTCACGGGTCTCCATCTCGACGAGGTCGATGAGCTCGTCATCGTCAACCATGTCGCACTTGTTCAGGAAGACGACGATGTAGGGAACGCCGACCTGACGGGCGAGCAGGATGTGCTCGCGGGTCTGAGCCATGGGGCCGTCGGTAGCAGCGATAACCAGGATAGCGCCGTCCATCTGGGCAGCACCGGAGATCATGTTCTTGACGTAGTCGGCGTGGCCGGGGCAGTCAACATGAGCGTAGTGACGAGTAGCGGTCTCGTACTCAACGTGGGAGACGGAGATCGTGATGCCGCGCTCGCGCTCCTCGGGAGCCTTGTCGATGTTCTCGAACGCGGTGAAGTCAGCCTTGCAGCCCTCGGTCTCGGAGAGAACCTTGGTGATGGCTGCCGTCAGCGTGGTCTTGCCGTGGTCGACGTGGCCGATGGTGCCGATGTTAACATGCGGCTTAGTACGCTCAAACTTTTCCTTGGCCATAAAGCCTCCTCCTTAAAGGTGGTCCCCGGATGGGACTATGCCTTCTTAACTCTAAGTGGCCCGCTCGGTTTCCCGAATGAGCCACTCTAGTTACCTGGTAGCGGTGACTGGATTCGAACCAGTGACGCCACGGGTATGAACCGTGTGCTCTAACCAGCTGAGCTACACCGCCGACTGGAGCCTGCAACCAGACTTGAACTGGTGACCTCTTCGTTACCAACGAAGTGCTCTACCGACTGAGCTATACAGGCAGACGAACGGGTGGGAGCTATAGGATTCGAACCTATGTAGGCATAGCCAACGGGTTTACAGCCCGTCCCCATTAACCACTCGGGCAAACTCCCTTGCGTTCGTTCGCTTGATTTCTGACTTGCTGTTCGGTTTGTCGTCTTCAAGCAGGGAGAATATTACGCCGCATCACTGTTTAGTGTCAACCAGAAATCTATAATACACGCGTCCGGGCGTATCTATACCTTTCTTATTTCCCATGATATGATTCGCTTTGCTAAAGTCTTTCATTTAGTTTTACCGATGCTATCAATTTGAAAAAGTCTTAAATCGCTTTGAATTCTTGCTACATCAACCAAGATTTACCCTATTGATCTTTGTAAAGAGGGTTCCGCGTCTTTCCTTCCCTATATATAAGAAGGCCTCGCCCGCTTCTTTCCTATATAGATGCGCCATGGGGAATTCCCTATTAGAGAAGATATTTCCGCCCTCTTGTCTGTGGGTAATCAGGTTTCATCTCCCATTTTATGTTGAGCATGGCCATAGCGCAGCTTTTGGCATTCTCTGTCTAAAAGCAAACAGGCCAGAGCGCAAACACACTCTGACCTGCTAATTTCTATGGAGCCAGCGACAGGAATCGAACCCGCAACCCACTGATTACAAATCAGTTGCTCTACCGTTGAGCCACGCTGGCGCTCTAGGCTTATCGCGCAAAGCTCATTTAGGATACTCAATGCCGAGCTATCGAGCAAGAGCGAAGCGTCAAAGCTTCGCAAATCGCGCATGCGTCAGCCCGGTAGCCCCAACTCAGCGCACCCCCTCCATACTCGTCCGCGCTTTATGTCTTTGGACGAGGACCGACTACGCGTTAGCTACCTTACGCGACCCCGCAGCTTATCAAGCTTGGCGCGCGTCTCGGGCGACAGCCTGCTACCAAGCGTCAGCTTCATGGCGGGCTCTTCATCGCGCATCGCCTGAAACTCGCGTTCGATGGTGTCGATCTCCTCCACCAGCATGCGCGCCGAGATCCTGGTAACGCCCTTACCCATAACGGTTGCCTGGATGGTTCCGTCACTGGTGACTACAGAGCACGCCCGCCCCTCCTCGCGAGCCTCATTACACAGCTGCTGCACCACGGTATCGGCAGAAACCCCCGTGGGTGAAAACTCTATCCGAATGCCCGCCTGCGAAATGTTGGGGCGATCGGGTGATACGTTGCCGGCGCCGTCGAACACGATGACCGCCTCATAGCTACCCTGGGCGAAGGCGGCGACATCAGCGATTAGGGCCATACGAGCGGAATCGAATACGTCACTGGTATAGGGCTCATCCGAGCGGTCGTAGATGAGGCGCTCGTACTTGGGAGTGGCATGGATGATGTTGTACCCGTCAACAACCAATAGCTCCTTCTTGCCCATAGCGTTGACGCCGCGCGGGGGCACGCCGGGGGCGCCAAAGGCGTTACCGGGAGAATAGGATCCAAGCGCGCCGTAAACGCCGCCTACGCCATAAGTAGAGCTCTGCACCGTTTCGCGCACGGATGATTCGCCAAAGCGCTTTGCCTTGGACTTGGCTCGGTTCTTCTTGGTCATGCGCTACTCCCCCGTCGTGGCACCGGCGGCGCGGTCGGCAACGGCGGCGTAATTGCGACGAAGCCACTCAAAGCACAAAGAGGTCGCGGCCTGGGCGACGTTGAGGCTCTCGGTTGCGCCCAGCTGCGGCAGCTTGGTAAGGAAATCGCACTTGTCCAGCACCAGGCGGCTTATGCCGTCACCCTCGGACCCCATCACCAGCGCGACGCGGCCCTCAAAGGGAGCATCCCAGCAGATATCGTCCGCATGCTCGGAGGCGCCGCCCACCCAAAAGCCGGCGGCTTTAAGATCGTCCAATGCACGGGCGATGTTGGGGACCTGGACGATGGGAAGGTGCATGACCGCACCGGCAGAGGTCTTATAGGTGGCAACCGTCACCTCGGCGGCGCGCTTGTTGGCGATTACCACGCCCGCGGCGCCCACCACCTCTGCGGAGCGAACGATGGCGCCGAAGTTGCCCGCATCCGTCACGTGGTCCAAGACCAGCACCAACGCGGGGCCATCGCCCGCACGGTCGATGATGTCGGCAAGGTCCGCGTACGGAAAGCGGCCCACCTCCAGCGCGATGCCCTGGTGGGCACCGTGGCTTGAGAGGGCATCGAGCTGCGCGCGGGGCACTTGCTTGACCGCAACCCCGGCATCGGCGAGGCCCGCGATCAAGCCGCGGATAGCCGGCTCGCCCTCGACGCCCTGGGCGATCAGCGCGCGCTTGATGGGAAAGCCCGTGCGCAACGCCTCGAACGCGGCTCGGCGGCCCTCGATGAAGTTACCCGCCTGAGATTGAACGTCGCGACGCTGCGACGGTGCCTGGACATTGCCGCGGGGCTGCATCGCCTGGGCATCACGGTACCGCGACGAGGCTCTGGCAGCATAAGACGATCCGCCGCCGCGCTGGGCGCGTTGTTGCTTGCCGACATCCTTCTGTCCTCGTCCAGAAATCCCCTTGGAACTGCCGCCCATCATGTTCCCGGGCTTGCCCTGCGCGCCGTCGCGCCTTTGCATCCGCCTCTTCTCAGCCATTGCAACTCCCTTTTATGCGTGTAACCAGGCTATGCGCAGCTAGTCTATTCGATACCCATCGATGCCAAATCCGCCTTCAAGAACAAAGCGCCTTAGCAAATCAGCCGCTTTGATATTTGCCTTGAAGGGAGAGAGCTTCAACCCAAACGCGCTCTCAAATGATGCGCGAGCGCGGACCTTATCGATAGACTCCTTGAGCGCATCGAACCGTCCGAATTCGTTTAGGTTGTCCTCCGTTACATCTCTAGCCATTATCTCGCAGAGCAAGCAGCGGTCAACGCCGAGAAACTCGATGATGCCATCGATCTGGCTATCCTTCTCGCGCCTTCCATAACTTGTAATGTAATCGCGCAGGGTCTTGCCTTCGGTTAGATCGACGTCCCCGCGCTCCACATCATGCAAGAACACCTCCGCCAAACGCTGTTCATCTTGCGAGAGCGCCGCAAAGGAACGATGCAGCTCCCTCAAGATCGCATCCGTGTCCCCTCCCTCGTGCAGAGCCTTGAGCCATTTCTTGAAGTTGGAATTCATATATTCGGCATCGATATGGCCCGTATCGATCTCGGTAAGATAGCCCTCAAGCTCGTAGGGAGCACTTCCGCCGGACGAACCCCCAGCAGACCCACTCGAAAAGAGTTCCTTATACCTCAGCGCCAACGTTAGATACGTTCTCTCATCAAATTGAACAGTCACCGTATCAACACGGCCGCTCTCCCAGATAAAGGTGTATTCAAGGCGATCCCAGCAGAACCCTTGGATCTTAGCTGCATCGAGATACCGGTTGAGCTCGATGAATTCCTTGGCGAATTTACCGCGAGCCTCCTGCGATGCGGGATTGCGCGAAAAGCCCTCTATGCCGTCCATCTCGAAGATCCGCTTGATCTTCTGGAAGCTCGTGTTCATATCCTGCAAATTGATGGGCAGCTTGTTCACGAACATGTCGACGGGGCTATCGCCGGAATACAGTTTGACCGCACGCTCGATGTTGCGCTTCATGGTATGCGGCTTGCGATAATAGCGAATGACGCCGAAACGCTTGTCCTCGCCAAAAAGACGATTGGTGCGGCTAAACGCCTGGATGATGCTCTCGTATTCTATGACTTTATCCAGGTACAGGGTGTTAACCCACTTGGAGTCGAATCCCGTGAGCATCTGATCGACCACGATGAGGATGTCCAACCGCTCCTCGCAATGCGAATCTATGGTCGCGTAGCTTTCCTTATGGGCGAGGCGCGCGGAGATGTCGCGCTTCATATCTGCCCACGTGGGGATGGTGAATTCCTTGCCGTAAGACGCGTTGTAGTCGGAGATGATCCGGAGCAGAGCGTCCTCTTTGGCAATCGCGCCCTCGTTGTTGTCGATGTTCGCATCGAACAGGGCCGTGACCTTGAAATCCGGAGCCATAGTGCACATCAGGTCGTAGTAATTGATCGCCTCGGGGATGGAGCTGGTGGCAAAGATGGCATGGAACTTGCCGCATTTGGAATACTGCCTGAAGTTCTCAACGATATCGCGGACGACCAAACGGGGATGTTCGCCGCCTGCACCGTATTGAGCCTTCGAAAGATAATCCTCTATGCCCTTGACATAGGTTCCGTCCTCCTTCGCCTCCCCCGCCATGGGAACCTCTTCCATGAAGAAGTCGAACACCTTCTGCTTGGCGGGGTCGCCGTACACCTCTTCGACGCTCGAGGCCTTGGCCTGGTCCAACGCCACGGCAGTGCGCACATCCTTATCGCGAAAGGTACAGACCATATACGGGTCGAATCCAAGCACGTTACCGTCGCGGATGCCGTCTGCAATCACGTAGCTGTGCAGGCAATCGCCAAACACCATCGAGGTGGTGCAGCCCTTCTTTTGGTTCTCCGACTTAATGGGTGTGCCGGTGAAACCGAAGAACATTGCATTGGGGAAACTCGCCTTGATGTCGTAGAGCATGTCGCCGAACGTCGAGCGATGGCACTCGTCCACGATAAAGACCATCCGTTTTGATGCCAGGCGGTCGAGCTCCGCCTGCGTGATGCCGCCCTCGCCCGCCTTCACCCGGCTCATCTTTTGGATTGATGTCACGATCAGCGCGTTCTTGGGATCCGTGCTTTTCAACTTAGCGCGCAGCACGCTTGTGTTCTCGGTACCTTGCACGTCGTCGGCATCGTCGGCGAACGCGCGGTACTCATCGAGCGACTGCGTGCCCAGCTCGATGCGGTCCATGAGGAAGAGGACCTTGTCAGCATCCTTAGAGCTTGCGATGAGCTGTGCTGCCTTAAACGAGGTCATCGTCTTGCCCGAGCCCGTCGTATGCCAGATGTAGCCGCCGAGCCGCCCCGGCGCTCCCGTGGGAACCGGCTCGTCCCAGCGGCAGGTCCGCACGCGGTCCGCGATGGCATTCACTGCGTAATACTGATAGCTGCGCAGCACCTTGAGCGCACCATCGGAGGTATCGGCAATGGTGTAGAAGCCGATCAACTGATGCGCCATGGGGATGGAAAGCAGGCGCGATGCGAAGCGCTTCCATTCATCGCATCCCTGTTTTTCGGGAAGGTTCGCGCACATGGGCTCGTTGTTCAGATCGGCCCAATGGAACTGATAGCTCGGATTGAACGCACCCGTACCCGGATTCGCAAAGTACACCGCATCATCCGGATTCATGGCGACAAATACCTGCACTAAGCGGAACAACCCCGTGAAGATGCCTTCGTGAGCGTACTTCTCGATTTGATGCACCGCCTGGCTCACCGGCACACCGCTGCGCTTGAGCTCGATGTGGATCACGGGCATGCCGTTGATGAGCAGGCACACATCGCCGCGGCGGCTGTTGAGCAGCTTGCTCTTGGCGCGATACCGCGGCTGCTGGGCAATCTGATAACGACTCTGACCTGCAGCGATCTCGTGTCGGTCATATATCTTCAGGCTCACCTCTTTGCCCAGGTGTGCCTTGTCATCGGGGTTGTCGCGCTTGATGGAGACCGTCTTGCCGTTGATGAAGGAGTTGAGCGCAAGCGGGGTCTTGAGCATTTCGATCTGCTCGATGACCTGCGCCATCTCGCCAGGAGTAAGCGGGCAACCGTTGAGGCGATCTTTGCCGATATTGTTCTGGTACAGGATGTCCGCCCAATTTTGGATGAGGTCGTCCTCGGTGGGATACTTCAACACGCCCCCGGCATCATCCCATCCATGCTGCTTGAGCACGGCAATCAAAGCCTCTTCGAAATCCGCCTCGCACTCGAATATCATGGCCTCTGTCCCTCCGCTTCTACACCCTCATAACAAACACGATTACCGACATTACCGACATCATTACCGGCTATCGCGCGCCCGTTGCAGACGGCATGCCCATCTTCATGATGCCATCGATGTCCGCAAACGCGTTTTCCAGAGCCTCGGTGTGATACATCAGGTAGTTGTCATAAATCACCTGGACCACGCCGAGGCACTCCCACTCGCGCAGCACCTCGGACGCAGAGCGCCCCTTTTCCTGTGCATACGCCTCGAGCAGGTAGATGAAAAAGTCCATCTCCTTAGGCACGGTCGTCCCTCCCTATGTACAGCGAGTTGCGAGGGTCTCCCGTCACGCGCTCGCTCTCCCACATATCGAAAATACCCGCAGGCGGTATATCGAGCATCTCGAGCTCCGGATCGACCAGCATGGCATACGTCTGAGAGCGCATGAATTGGGAGAGAGCCTCCATGGGAGCCATGTTGTACTTCTCCACGATCATCGACACCACTTCGCGATCGTAGAAGTGGTTGATGTCCGCGCGGCAATCGGTCATACCAGCTCCTTTCCACAAAACTCCAAGGCATCCAGAGCCGCTTGCGTCTTAAATGCCCATTGGTCATGCAGCTTTTGGGGAAGCAGGCGCCTGATCGCCTCTTCCTCGGTGTAGATATCCGCAAAAAAGAGCCGCAAGGTCGGCATCGTGTTGTCGTTCGCGACAGGCCCGATCACCAGGTCATCCAGTTCCTCCGGCTTTACCCCGCGACGATTCTCGCCCACAAATCGCAGCCACTCGACCGTTGGGCCGTCGAAGGAGCGGACGGACAGGCGATCGAGCCGTTCCTCATCGAAATCGTACATCGAAACAATCGGCTCGCCCTCGCCGCGACGCCTTGTGACAAGCTGCGCCCAACGCGCCGCTTGGTCGAAACTGCTTGTGACATAAAAACCCGAGCCGAAATCAACTCGTCGATCGGACCGGAATAGACGAGGCTTCTCAACGGTCACGTTGCTTCCGTGATACAGCCGCATGGATGCACCTCCTATACGAACATCTTCTCAAGTAGCGCTTTCTTAACATTCTTGAGCGTTTCTAGCTCACGCTGGTGAAGGGTGATGAGGGTGTCGATCTCGCTCAACGCCGAGCCTAT
>OFMJ01000306.1_pt1 | contig 56734 bp, 61 predicted proteins | sample 1541801 | NCBI WGS metagenome assembly OFMJ01 (sample SAMN04209234, study PRJEB22552) | human gut metagenome | biome: gut; material: feces | host: Homo sapiens | place: USA: Oklahoma
CTTAACCGCTTTCTGCCGCCCTGCAAGCGTTTGTGGGGCGGCATCCTTATCTCTTTACTTAGGAGGCATCAGTCACGAAAGCCTGCGTGTCCAGGGGATTGATAGAAAACCTTTGCGCCATGTAAACTACGTAGACTGGCAGAGGACCGAACGGCAGCGACGCATTCAGGAAAAAGAACGCGAACTTGCCCGGCTGGAGCGGAATCGTGAACTGTCCCGCGAGAAGACTAAAACCCACTCCCGCTGACCGCAAAGGCCATACGGGAAACCATATATTCTCCCTCCGGAGGTGATGTCTATGCACAAAAGCATTCTTTTCCTGGAGAGCGCCGGGGCGGGGAGCTCTGCGTACCGGGCTGTTATTAAGACAAGGCACGGCCGCACGCTCTACCTCTCCCTGGAGCTCTCAGGAGAAGTTTGCAGCGTCGTCGAGTGTTTCTACACCGACCGGGGCCAGGGGCGCCCAAAACGGCTCCTGGAGCCCAAAAAGCTGCAAACCCACCGTTTCCCGGCGGACAAGCTCTTGGAAGTGATTGCTTCCCAGCTGGACAAGACGTTTTACGGCGTAGAGTACGTCCAAAACGACACGGCCGGGTTACCCCTGGAGGAGTACCTCCAACGTAAGGCCGGCGAAGCCAACCGGAAGTACCGGTTTCTCATCCTGGTCGGAGAAGGAGAATGTGTGGATGGTCTTCCCATCCGCCTGCGGACACGGCTGAAGAACAAGCTGCACCGGGCCATCTACCTGGACTTGGCCTGCTATAAGGATGGCCTTGGTGTGGTCCGGCAATGCAGCTACTATGACAGGCGCTACCAGCAGCGGGCGGTCCCCGTCACGCCGCCCACGCTGGTCAGCTGCTTCTTTCCCTACACCAAGGCGGGAATCCTGTCCTTGGTTAACCAGGAACTATGCTGTGATTTCACGCATATCCTGGTGACAGAGGGAATTGACCTTGATTCCAATCCGGCGCCACTGTGCGGCGCCATCTAGGAGTGATCCATTATGGAAACTCAACAACTACAGACCGAGTACACCGATATCAAGTCAGTCACGCACCGGGTAGAACACTCCATCCTCTCCCCCACTCACGCTGTGGACCGGGAGAAGCTGCTGGAAGAACTGGCCTGGGCACTAAAAGGAGGGAAGATTCCCGCATAACTTAAGAACAACGTCTATGAAAGGAGGTATCAGACACGTTAGCTCTCTATGCCCGCAAATCTGTAGAACGGGAAAACAGCATCAGCTGTGAAACCCAAATTGAGTATTGCAGGATGATGATCCGCCCAGAAGAACGGGGGGAAAAGGTGGTCACCTTCATCGATAACGGCTATTCCGGAGGGAATATGAACCGGGATGGGTTTCAAAAAATGATGGGATTGGTCCGCCAAGGTAAGGTCAGCAAGGTGATTGTGTATAAGCTGGACCGGATGAGCCGCTCCCTTTCCGACTTCATGAACATCCTGCAAGAGTTTAAGGAAAATAAGGTGGAGTTTGTGTCCTCCCAGGAAGCGTTTGACACCTCCTCCCCTTATGGGGACTTGATCGTCAAAATCCTGATGGTTTTCGCCGAGTTTGAGCGGACATCCATCATCAACCGTGTCTCCCAGGCCTACCTCCATCGCAGCGAGATGGGCTTCTACATGGGGGGACGCAGACCCTACGGCTTCCAACTGGTGCCCACGGTCATCCACAACGTTAAAACGAAGAAGCTGGATCCTATCCCTTCTGAGGCGGAGCAGGTTCGGTATCTCTTTGAGGTATATGCCCAGGAATCCGTTTCCCTGCGCAGGCTGGTGGATATCATGAACGCTGAGGGCAAACAGCCATTGGATGGCAGTCACTGGACTACGGCAAAGCTTTCCACCCTGCTGAAAAACCCCATTTACGTCAAGGCGGATTCCAATGTGTACGACTACTACGACCGCCACGGGACGGAGATCGTTACGGACGTCTCCCAATTTACGGGAGAGTACGGCGCCCAGCTCTATGGCCACACCAAGCACCAGGCAGGCAACCCGGATTGGTCGGATATGCGGCTGGTTCTGCTGAGCCACCCCGGAATCGTGGATTCCGAAATCTGGCTCAAATGCCAGCGGAAACTGGAGAAGAACCGGCAGATCACCAACAGCTACAGCAACACGACCAGCTGGTTGGCGGGCAAGGTGGTATGTGAGCCATGCGGCCACACCATGACCACCATCAAGGGGAAGCCGGGCAAGAACGGCCAGGTGCGGCGGTATTTCAACTGCACCGGCAAGTCCCAGAGGGTCTGCCATGGCCCCAAGGTGACCATCTATGCGGAGGACCTGGAAAACATGGTCTACCAGTGCATCGCCGAGAAGCTGGCTGGGCTGAAGGAGGCCAGATACAGCTCTCACAAGGGCGGCGGAGAGCGCAACGACCTGAAGCTGAAGGTCAAGGCCATTGAGCAGGCAGAGAAGCAACTGTTGGATACGATGCTGGCTGGGGGCTTCAACGAGGATCTATTGACCATCGCCAACCAGAAGGCCAGCCAGCTCAAGCGGGACCGTCTGGCTCTCTATGAGCGGATGGAGGAATTGAAGAGCCAAGAGGACCAGGCTGGCGCTGTGGTCAACCTGGCCAAGTCCTGGAAGACCGCTGATTATCAACGGAAGAAAGCGGTCGCCATGATTATGATACATAAGATCCTCATCAACGAGGATGGGGATGCGAAGATTATATGGAATGTTTGATTGAGAACCGCCAAGGCAGCTAGGCCCTGGCGGTTTCGTCTTTTCTTCGGAGCGATTCACCCCCCTCCTTGACAGACGGCGTCCCGTTGGGCTAAAATTGTTGTAGAGAAAGAGACGTTGGGAGGGTATGGCATGATCCTATACCACGGAAGCAAGAGCATTGTGGAGTTTCCGGAAATCCGGGTACAACGATACAACAAGGATTTCTATTTTGGGTTTTACTGCACCCTGTACCCCGAACAAGCCATTCGCTGGGCCATCCGATTTGATGGAATTGGCTATTTGAACGAATACTCGTACACACCGGATGACAGTCTAAAGGTAAAGCGATTCCCGGAGATGACCGAGGAATGGCTGGATTTTATCGTGTCTTGCCGGCTGGGCCATTCCCACGATTACGACATTGTGGAAGGTCCCATGGCGGACGATACCATCTTTAACTACGTTCAAAACTTTGCGGACGGAAAGATCAGCCGGGAGGCGTTCTGGGCACTGGCAAAATTTAAGCATCCCACTCATCAAATCAGCTTCCACACGGCACGAGCCCTGGCGACCCTATCCTTTGTGAAGGGAGTGGAGGTTCGCAATGAAAAATAACAGCGCTCTGTTTTACACATGCAGCCTCATTGAATTCATTGGAAGGATGCAGAAGCAACCGCGCTCCGCTGTGGTGGATTTTCTGGGCAAGGATACCCTCCTGCGCATCTACCGGTTTGCCGACGTCTTTCACTGTGAGCCCATAGAGAAAACCGCCGATGACTTCATCACCCTCCGGCAAATCCCACAAGGCAGCTTTGACAACGTAGCTGACTGCCGCTACGCGGTGCCGGACTACTGGACTATTGGCGAGGTCTACGAACGCCTGATTGAGGATGTCGTCCAAAGGGACGATGACCTGGCGGTTGTGGACAAGCTGGTGGAGGTCTTCACCTCCTGGATTGATGGGGCCATCTCCAACTTCAATTCCGACTTCTATTACCAGTCCCGAGATTACATTGCCACCTGCTATCGGGAGGGCGAAATCTGCGACTGAGGCTATGGAAAAATCCCCTGTGGGCGGTGGCCTGCAGGGGGTTCTCGTTTACTTAATTTGGTATGGTTCGCTTCACCGAAGCGCTGAAAGTGGACGATCTCCCGCTCTCGCAGGAACTTGATGGGGTCCCGCACGTCGGGGTCGTCGGCGAAACGAAGGATGTTGTCGTAGGTCATCCTAGCTTTCTGTTCTGGTGCGATGCTGTAAGAACAACCTTTTTGCCTTACGGCCGGCAAAAACAGCTTTGGGCCTTAAAAATTCCAGTGTATCTCGATGGGCACATCCCGTGTCCCTGGAATCCGCTTGCCCACCAGGATGTAGTCGATAAGCTCTTCTACAATGTCCCGGGTTAGATGATCTAGGTTGGTATATTGCTCAATGATTTCCCGGCGGTTATCCCCTGCTGCAATTTTATCCTCCAACGCAGCCAGTTGTTTTTCCCCCTCAGCTATCACTCGCTCCAGACGGTCGCGTTCCGAGACAAAGTCCCTGGACATCTCCACATAATCGTTCTCGGAGAGAAGCCCTTTGACCTTATCCAGGTACAGTTCCCGGATGCCTTTGGAATACTCAGCGGCCTTTCTCTCGTAGGCGTGCAGGTCCGCAGTAAGACGTTTTTTCTGCCCTTTCAGGGTGTCGCAAAACTCTATTTTCTGCTCCAACTCGTCCCGATCGAGATATTCGGCGGCCAGTTTCTTAATCTCCGCGATGACCATTTTCTCCAGCCGGTCCACGGAGATGAAGGAGCCAATGCACGCATCCTTGGCCACATGCCGGTTGGAACATTGCAGATAGTGCTGGCTCCCTCTCTGGGGGGAGGTTTTTGAGGAAAGCATGGTGTAACCGCAATTGGCACAACGGGCCTTCCGGGCAAACAGTCCAATATTGCCCGTGTCAAAGGGCTTCGCCCGCTGCGCTATGAGCGCTTGCACCTTGTTCCACAAATCCCGGTCGATGATGGGTTCATGGGTATTCTCCACGGTATACCACTCGCTTTTCGGCCGGGGTTTGCACTGTTTGGTCTTGTAGGAAACACTTCCCGTTTTGCCCTGGATCATATTGCCGATATAAACTTCATTTACCAGCATGTTCGAGATAGCGAAATACTTCCACAGGGTACTATTCTTCCGTTTTGGCTGCTGATACCGCAGCCCTTGACGCCGTTTGTACTCTGTTGGATTGGGTACTCCCCTATCGTTGAGCATTCTGGCAATGGAGGTTTTGCCATGCCCTTGGGAAAACAGCGTAAAGACTTCCCGAACCACAGCAGCGGCTTCCTCATCAATGATGAGGTGGCCTTTCTGCTCCGGGTCCTTCTTATATCCGTAAGGGGCGAAGGCCCCAATATGGAAGCCATTGACCCGCCGGTTCGTAAGGACGCTGCGAATATTCTCGGACATGTCCTCCAGATACCACTCGTTCACAAGCCCGTTGATTTGGCGGGACTTTTTGTTTCCCTTGTTGGCTGTATCCGCGTTATCTACAATACTGATGAACCGGATGCCCCAGATGGGAAACAAACCGTGGATGTACTTCTCCACAAGTTCCAGCTCGCGGGTGAACCGGGACTGGGTCTTACAGAGGACGATGTCAAACCTGTGCAGTTCCGCGTCTTTCAGCAGCCGGTTAAATTCCGGGCGGCGCCGGTCGGAACCGGTGTAGTCATCGTCGCTGTAAACATTGTAGAGTTCCCACCCCTGTTCCATGGCGTACTGCAGCAACATGGTCTTCTGGTTCTGGATGCTGTTGCTATCGTCGGTCTCAAACTTTTTGTCCCTGTCCTCCTCGGACAGGCGGCAGTAAATCGCTACTTTCATGTTCATATCCCCTTAGAGATAGGAACAAGCTGTTTCTTGTTTATTATACCACACAAGAAGCAGGATGTCATTGTATTTTTCCATATTGGAGTTGTTTGTTTTTTTCGATCCGGTTAATCATTTCGATCCACTTTCTGGTGAAAGCTGCTTTTGAGGTTGTTGCATCCCCGTTTTTGAACACATTTGTGCAAATCGCCGGATGCGAACTGACATGTTCCATTGAAATCCTCCTCTCGCATTTTGGAGACGCGTGAACGTATATGTTTTCTCGCAAGTCCCCTATTCCCATCCTATTCGCCTCCTTTCCAAGAAGTTCCACGTTGTGCTGCCTATGGAAACTAGGTGGATCCACCTGCTTTGAACCGTCCAAAAGGCTTTGGGAACGCAGTTGAGTCCGTCTGCCTGTAGCTACCAGGCCATAGAGAGTTTCTCTCTCCCCGCATGCTGATGCCGGGCCGCCCGATGCTGTGAAGCGTCCAAGGCGGAAGTACCATTGTGGCCGGCTGGGTCATCGCGTCCCGTGGACGCCACCCACGATTTGTTCGCCTTCTCCAAAGGCGCGCTCTCCAGCCGGGGATGTGACGGGCTGTTATGTGGTTTTCAAGGAGCTTGAAGTGAATGCCTTCATACTTTAAGAACGGAAAAATTTCGCGATTTCTATCACCTTCTCAAAAAAATTTTTAAAAAAAGCCATTGCCAGAAAAAATCCTGACAATGGCTTTTAGGACGCAGTCCCCCGAAACGCAACAAAGTGCCAGAAAGCTAGGCTCTCTGACACTTTGAAACAAGTCACTTTCGTCACGCAACGCAACGGGGATACTTCTTAGCTAGAGTATATCACATCCTCTCCTGGTCAGCAAGGTGCCATTCCGTTTAGTCCATAAATTTTGCGAATTTGGGGATCGCTGTCACAAGATGCAGGAAAATCTCCTGCCGAAAATCCTCATCCAGCTTCCCGTTTACCACGCTGGCGTGGTCTATCATCGGCTTGTACAGGATGAGAATTAGCTCCATGGCAACCTTATCTCCCCGCACGGCCTTTTCCAACACTTCACGAAATTCTCGATCCTTCATTTTGCACCTCCCAGCCGTTTCCGCAACAGCTTTACCGCCCTCGATTTCCGAACATAGACTTGCTCCACAGGACAGTGAAGCAAGTCCGCTACTTCCCTCGGTGAGAATTCCCGCACCATCAATAAAAACAAGACCTCCTGGTATGTTCTTGGCAGGGACTGGTAAGCCTCCGCCAGAGCATTCCATTGAAAATCAAATCCCTGAGCCGCAGGCTTTTCGGAAAAATGGTCTGTTCGGCTTTGCCATAGGGCTTCCAGGGAGACTGGCCTGTGTTCAAACTCTCGGAAATAGTCGGTCTTGAAATTCTTGATGGTTTCCTGGAGAAACCGTGTGAACCTCCCACGCAGGGGATCTCTTCCCGTAGTATCCATAAATCATGCCTCCTGGCCATGCCATCCCGGCAGACGGGACGACATGCCAAGATGGCATGAAAATTTTGGGTTTTCTTCTTGCGGGGCGGGCCCCATTAGACACCCATGGGAACCACCCCCTCTCCAGGGGCAGACAAAAGGGGCGCAAAATGCTAAAGCACTTCGCGCCCCTTTTGAATTCTTCTGTTTTGCTGTGTCTAGCTTGTTTTCACCGCGCTGAGAAGACGAAAAAACCTTGCCCTTCACTCTGCGTCTATCGTCACAGGACGAAAAGACTTCTCTTCCACACTGCCACCTTCTCACCGTGTACAACAAGCTAGTTTCACACACACATCATAACATAATGGAATCTTTGTATCAACAATATTCTGTATGGTTCTATCGTGTAGTTATCCTAGCTTTGAAAAAGCTCCAAGTTCTCCAGCATCTGGGAGATGTCCGAATCGAGCTCTTCCTCCACGGCGGGATCGGCTTCCTGACTGGAGACCGGCAATGAGGCCAGCTTCTCCTCCACCAGCCGCCGCACCAGTTCTTCCAGTTTCTCACGGGTCAGAGCAGATTGCTGCTCAATCTTAATGCGCACCTCCGGGGTTTCCCACTGGGGGTGCCGGTCGAGATATTCCCCCAAGGCAGCCACCACCAGGTGGCTCTTCCGTTTACCCAAGCGCTCCAGCACTTCCCCCACACGGATACGTTCCTCCGAATCCGACGGAAACTGCAGGTTGAACCGGTAGACCCCATCCCTCTTCATGACCGCAGCTGGTGGGCCGCCAGCATCTCATACCCGATGGCGTTGGCTTTGGGGTCCTCTACGAAGTCCGCCTTGGCCACCATGGGGGACCCTTCCAGCAGAGGCCGGAACAAGCTGCTGCCCCCGCCGATGAAAATAGCGGGGTTGGTGCGCAGGTCTACCCCCAGCTCCCGCAGCTGGTCCAGGATGTCTTTGGCGTGGGTCTTCGCCGCCTCCTGGATGGTCTGCTTGACCTCCTGGGGAAGGATGGTCTCTCGTCCCAGCAGCACATCGCTGATGAGCTCATCATCCACCATCCTATCGTACTGGGCGTTGATTTTTCCGATGATTTCATTATCCATGGTGATGACGCCGCTCTCCAGGCTGCGACAGAACTGCAAGTCCGGCTTTCCATTGCGGAGAAGCAGCACATCGGTGGTAAAGCCGCCTATGTCCACGATAAACATCCGGGGCGTCTTCAGTAGCTGCCCACTTTGGGGGATCACCGCGGCGTAGGCCTGGGGGTAGACCAGCACCCGCCGGATGTCCAGGTGGATGGGCTGGTCTTTGTAGGTGAACTTCACCACACCCCGGCGGAAGTACTGGGCAAACTTGTCCCGGAGCATGCCATAGTGCTCGGGAGGCAGGCCCACGGCCAGATCGATTTGCTCGAAGGGAACCAGCGACCCCCGGCGCTCCAGCTCACGGCCAATAGCGAACAGGGTGAGGACAAAGAACCGGCTGTCCCGGGTCTTGTCCCGCATGTAGGGCAGACGTTTCCCGGACAGAGTCCAGTAGCTGCCCCCATACTCCACCACCTCTTCCGCCAAAGGCGGCTGTACCTTGTGCTCCGATAGGCCGGAGAGAAAGGCGGTGTGAGGAGTCTTGATGACGTAGTTTCCGTGGTCGATGGCGATAAGCATGGCGAATCCTCCTTTAATTATTCCTTGTCTGTATTACACTGGTACTGTGCGCGTTTTACAACCAAAAACGCATCCTTGCGAAAAAAGAAGAGACGGATCGCTCCGCCTCTTCCCCTTTCACTTTGGGCCGCACAGGCAGCCCCAGCAGCAAGTAGATTTTAAGACCAGTGTGGGAGGAAGAAACACCCCAATACAATGGGCGCCTTCATCATTTTCCTTTTTACTTATCCCGATAATGAGAACCACACTGAACAATCTTAATAACATCGTTTTCTATGCGGTAGACGATACGGTTTGCCACGTCAATTCTACGGCTCCAATACGCAGAAAGGTCGCCGCTCAGTCGTTCCGGCTTGCCGATGCCTTCGTATCCATTGCGGTCGATGTCCCTGAGCAGTTGAAGAATTCGCCGGAGAGTCTTTCGATCTTGTCTCATCCAGTACTCGAAATCCTCCCATGCCGCATCTGTCCACGCTTTAATCATCCAAATTCACCTCATGGACAGTGCCGCCAGTGGACTCCATTTGCGCGATGGATCTTCTAAGTCTAGCCAAGTTCTCTTCTGAGTAAAAAGGATCCACAGATACCTCAAAAGGAAGTCTTTTCTCGCGAGTCATCTTCTTGGCGAGCATGGTAATGGCTGTTGTCATAGACAACCCAAGCTCGTTACACACTTTATCAAAGTCGCTTTTTAGGGAATCATCCATTCGAACGCTTAAAGTTGTTTGTGCCATGATACACACTCTCCTTTCATCCTTATTATAGTGCAACGTTATAACATTGTCAATACATTGTTCTTAAAAATGTGAAAAGGCGGATTCCTCCGCCTCTTCTCCGTTCGCTTTGGACCGCACAGGCAGCCCCAGATGTAGTCGGCCAAGCCCCTCATACTGTGGGGCTCAGGGATAGGTCTTCCTATCTTCAGTTTACCGTTTTTTTCATAGCGCCCAGTTTTCCAGTTGCAAATCCGGCACCCGTTCAAATTCCCGGACATTGTTTGTCACAAGGGTGAGACCCTCTGCCAAGGCGTGCCCGGCAATCAACATATCCAAGGGGGCAATGGGCGTTCCCTTGTTTTGCAGGTACGTCCGCAGTGCACCATACTCAGACGCGGCAGCCGCCCCAAAGGGCAGGATGCTCAGCGGGGCCAAAAAACGTAGGAGAGCCTGCTCGTTCTTTGCGGGGTTGGAGCTATGCTTCATGCCAAACTCCAATTCTGCCAGCGTGATAGAGGAAATGCAAAGCCCTCCGTCCAGCTCCTCTCGGAACCGCCGCAGTACCTTTTCCGGTTTGTTCTTCATCACATAGATGCAGATGTTGGTATCCAGCATATACGTCATAGGCTATCCCGCTCCTCCTGCCCCCCCTGGTCGCGGCCGTTTTCAAAAATATCCTCGGTAAAGCTGTTTACACCGTCCATAAAGGTGTTCCACAGAGACTCCTTGGGAACCAGCAGGACAGCGTCACCCAAGCGCTGGATGACCACCTCGTCCGCATTGAAGCGGTACTTTTGGGGCAGGCGCACAGCCTGGCTCCTTCCGTTTTCAAAGATTTTTGCGGTATCCATGATGACCACCTCCTATTATGATATATACCACGATATATATTCTGTGTCAAGAAGTTTTCGGCAATTCATTTTATTTCCATAAAATAGCGCAAAGAAGAGACGAATCGCTCCGCCTCTTCCCGTTCACTTTGGGCCGCACAGGCAGCCCCAGATGTAGTCGTCCAGGCCCTTGTACCGGGGGTCCCACAGGTAGGTCCCGTAGGAAATCCCACACTGGTCCAGCAGGTGCGCCAGGTTCTCCTGCCCTGCCCGCACATGGGGATTGATGAGATAGTCCATATCAAAGGCAGTCATGACTTTCTCCATTCCCGCGGCTTGCAGCTTCTCCAGGGCAGGTTTCAGCTGGGACAGGGAGTTGACCCCTGCCACTGCCAGGACAGTCTGGCCTGTGAGGAAGTGGATCACATCGGCTTTCATAGGGCCTTCGGTCAGGAGCACCAGGGGCCTGGGTTCCCCTGCAAGATGGACCCAGGTCTTGGCGCCGCAGCCCTCCTCCAATCCATTGCTGGATAACCAGCGGAACTTCCGTTTCTCCACATTGTCCAGGCGGACTTGCAGGCCTTGGATCTGGCCCTGGACATCCCGCACCGGGATGAGGATGCCCCGGCCGGGAATTTTCAGCGTCCACTGGCCCTGGCTTTTGTAAAAACCAGGAACACCGGCTAAGTACAGGCCCTTCTCCCGCAGGCGCTTTGCCAGGGAGGCAAATCCCAGCACCGGGGTAGTCTTATACCCCAGCCGGTGGATCTCCTCCGGGCTCAGGCCCCGAGACAGGAGATTTTCCCGGTGGTCGGAGGCCAGGGTCAGGCTTTGCAGCAACGCTGTGTAGGTTACGTGGCGCTCCTCTACTCCGGTGAGGGGGTTTTCCTCCACCTCCGGCAAGGGTTGCCGGGGATAGAGTGTCTGTCCTTTCCGGGCCAGGAACTCCTCCAAGGCCTTTTCCCGGGGGATTTTGGCGTAAAAAGCGTACAGATCCAGCACGCCGCCGGAAAACCCGCACCGGGGACACCGGAACACATCCTTGCGCAGGTTGATGTTCAGGTGCCTGCTCTTGGGCTTGTCATCACAGCAGGGGCAGGGGAGGTTGAAGCTGTTCTTCCCGGCGGGAGGGGTGGGCAATCCCAGCAGGGGGATGACGTCCACCATGTGAAAAAGCTCCATGTTACCTCCTTTCCGGGGCTGTCCCCAAGGTCAAGACGCTGTCTGCTCCAGGGCATAGTCACAGAGCAATTTGGCCGCTTCTGAAATTTGGGAGTTTCCCGTGAACTTAGTGGCCACCCAGGAGATGGCTCTTGGATCCAGGGTGAGCACGTCCCCCAAGGTTTTGCCCTTGTACTTGGCGATGGGACAGGGTGTGTTCATGGCCTGGCGCAGCTGCTCCTCCGAGCTGGGTTCTTCCGCCTCATAGGCCGGTTCTTCCGGTTTGGAGGTGGGCGTTTCGGCGGTCAGTTCCTCCGGGGAGCTTTGGGAGTAATCCTCCCCCGCCGCGCCGAACTGTAGGCCGAAACCCGCGTTGCGCAGGGCAACGCCCACGGCAGCCGTCTGCGCCCACTCCCTGGGGGAAACCGAGGGGTGTTCCGGGTCGGGCCCCCGGGAGGCGGTGGCCTCCGCCAGGTAGCACTCCGGGCCGTCCTGATAGTTGGGATAGACCCGGGCCTTCGCCACAAAGCAGTCCTTAGCAGGCACCACTTCTACCGCGATGCGGCCCTCCGGGTACTTCAGCCGGAACCAGGCCATCTGGATCATCACAGGGAGGCGCTTGCGAACCTCCCCGGTGTTCATGTCCGTATACTCCACCGCGAAGGCGGCGGGGTCAAAGCCCTCCACCCGGTTGATCTCGCAGAGCTTTTGGTATTGTTCTTCCTTGCTCATTTCCGCTTTGCCTCCTCTCCAATGGGGACGTAGGTGTTGCGCAGCTGGACCCAGGCCACCAAAACCGTGCCGACCATGGCGGAAATGCTCTGCCGGTACTGCTCCGGGGTCTTGGCCTGGAAGCTGGAGAACCGTTTCCGGCAGTCTGCCACAATTTTGGCCAGGTTTTCCCCGGCGGCCTTCCGTTGGGCCTTGCCCTGCTCCTGGACGGGGGCGCCAAAGGCGTGCTCCCTCCCGGCGCAGAACAGCACGGCGTCCACCAGCTGGTAGTGGCTAATCAACGTCCGGGTATCTGTGGTCACCGGGGCGGTCTTGCACAGCAGTTGGCAGGTTTCCAGAACCTGGATGCGGTACAGCAGCTCCTGGTACACCACGGTGTCCCGGAGGGTCATTTTCCCCGCCTGGAGCAGGGGTGCGAAGCTGAGCTTCCGGTTGCGATATTCATCAAGATACGTTGCCATGTTGGTTCTCCTCTCGCAGTTGTTCCAGCCGGTCAAAAATTCTCCGGGCCAGCTGGGTGTTTCGGTGTTCCGTGTCCGTCCGGCGGATGGCCATGCACAGGGCTTTCCGCTCCCCCACCAGGATCACCCGCTTTTTCGCCCGGGTGATGGCAGTGTAGAGCAGGGGCCGGTTGAGCATGACGGCGTGGGCGCTCTGGATGCTGATAATGACAGAATCGTACTCCGAACCCTGGCTTTTGTGGACGGTGGTGGCATAGGCCAGGTCCAGCAGCTCCAGCTTGGAGCTGTCGTACTCCACGGCGCGGCCGTCCCCGAAATCCACGGTCACCAAGGGGCCCTCGTCCGTATTCGTGATGGAGGTGACGGTTCCAATGTCCCCGTTGCTCACATCTTCCACGTTGCGGGTCTGCATGACCTTGTCCCCCAGGCGGAACAGCCGTTTCCCATGGGAAACCTCCGGCTTGTCCGGGGACTTGGGGTTGACCCATTCCCGCAGCTTGGGATTTAAGGCGTTCACCCCGGTCTCCGTCTTTTTCCGGAACGGGGACAGCAGCGCCACATTGTCCACCCCGAAGCGCCCCACCTCTCGCAGGTAGAGCTCCTCGATCAGGCCGGCGGAACACTCCAAATCCGCGCTTTCGATGAACTCAAAATCCGGGCCGTACTCCAAATGGAGGTTGCCCGCCCGGATGAGGGCGGCGTTGATGGCGATGGGGCTGCCCGCGTTTTGGCGGTAGATTTTGGTCAGGCGCACCACGGGGATCTGGCCGCAGGCCAGCAGTTCCCGCAGCACCGCCCCCGGCCCCACGCTGGGCAGCTGGTCGGCGTCCCCCACCAGCACCACCTGGCACCCCGGCTTTAGGGAGCGGAACAGGTTTTCCGCCAGGTAGATGTCCAGCATGGACGCCTCGTCTACCAGGACCAGGTCGGCGTCCAGGGGTTCCGGCTCGGAATAGACGCCGTCCTCCCCTGCCATCAGCTTTAAGGCCCTGTGGATGGTGGCGGCTTCCACGCCGGTGGATTCCTCCATCCGGCGGGCGGCCCGGCCTGTGGGGGCGCAGCACTGTACGGTGTTGTTGGGGCAGAGCTTTTTATACAGGGCCAGCAAAGCCCTTTGGGTCAAGGTTTTGCCTGTGCCGGGACCGCCGGTGAGGATGGTCACCGGGCTGCGAAGAGCGGTGAGCACCGCCTTTCGCTGCTGGTCGTTGAGGACCATCCCCAGCTCTTTCTCCACAGCGGAGAGCTTTTGGGGAAGGCGGTCCTCCACTGGGAGCGTTCCCCTTTGGAGCAGGGCGGCGATCCACTGGGCCAGCTTTATCTCGGCCCGGGCGGTGGGCCAGCGGTACACCCACTGGTGGTAGGTAACCAGCTTGTTTTCCTCCACCAGGCGTCCTGCCCGCACCGCGGCCATGGCTTCCGTCAGGCCCTCGGTGCGCAGCAGCTTTAGGGACTGGCGAAGGAAATCGTGCTTTTCCAAACACAGGTGGCCCCGCTGCTCCGCCTCCTGCAAGGTGTGGAGCAGGACGGCATCCATCCGTTCCGGGGAGCGGGGGTCTAAACCCAGGCTCCGGGCAATCTGGTCGGCGGTGAGAAAGCCGATGCCCGCCACCTCACACAGCCGGTAGGGGTGGCGCCGCAGGATGTCCATGGTCTCCTTTCCAAAGGCTTGGTAGACCTTCACCGCCCGGTTGGGCGTGACCCCGTGGGGGACCAGAAAGGCCACCACGTCCCGGGCGCCCCGGTTTGCCAGGTAGGACTCCTGGATCTTTTTCAGCTTTCCCTCACTGATACCGGGGATAGACAGCAGCCGTTCCGGTTCTTCGTCCAAAATGCGAAGGGTGTCCGTACCAAAGGCTTGGAAAATCTTCTCCGCCGTCTTGGGGCCAATGCCCTTGATCTGCCCGGAGGAGAGGTACCCCACGATGCCCTCCTTGGTGGGGGTGATGATTTCCTCATACCCCTCCACCTCAAACTGGACGCCGTACTTACTGTCCCGGGCCCAACGGCCTTTCAGCTCATAGGAGAGGTTTTCCCCTGTGGGGAGAAAAAAGCCCACGGCTTTCACCTCTGTCACAGGGCGCCCGGCGGCGTCCCGGAGCTTCTCACAGGGCTGGTACAGGGCAATGCGGTAACCGCTGTCCTCTGCAGGTGGGGTCTTGGGATAGATGAGCCTTATAAACGTACAGAGCAAGGCGTTCTCCTTTCTCCGGCTCAGGCCGGCTCGATATGTACTTTCAGTTTCCGGCTCTCCAAGGTCTTCAGCACGTCCGTATACACGGTGGGGTACTTTTCCTTGAGAGCCTTGGAATCAGGCCGTTTTGTGGTTCTGGTGACGAAGTCAATGAGGAGCTTGTCCTTGGTGGTGTTGAGCACCCCGTGCTCATGCTCCTTCATGACCTCGGCGATCCGCACGCTGTGCGCTTCCACTTCCTTTTCATAGGTTTTGATTTCCTGGTTGCAGGCGGCGATTTTCTCCTGGAGCAGCGCGATCTGCCGCAGGGAGTGCTCGTATTTTGGGGAGAACTCCACCGTGGGCAAACCCGGCAGGCTGGCGCCGTAAATGCGGGCCAGGGACTCCAAAGCCAGCTTGGGCTTTACGTCCTCCATGGTAGGAGGCTTGTCGTGCTCCAGGCTCCAGACCCACTGCTCCAGGCGCTCAAAAATCATGTCCTCTTTCGCCTTATCCCGGATGATTTCCGGCATGGCCAAATCTGTCCCGGGGTTGTTGCCCCAGACACAGGAGAAGGCGCCGTACTCCACATCCAGCACCGCCAGGTAAAAGCGAAGCTGCAATTCATAGTAGAGGGGGATGGCGTCCTCCGCCCAATCCCCTGCCTTGTGGTAGGTGCAGCTTTTGCACTCCAGAATCCCCGGCTCCCCATCTTCTTGGCGGGTGTACCGCCGGTCGATGTTGGCCAGGGCATAGGGGTGGTCGGCATGCTGGTACAGGTTGGTGTCGTCTGTCACCAGGTTGCCCGTCTTTTTCTCGAACCAGTGGGCGGCGATGGGCTCTAACAGGTGGCCCATCTCCAACTGGTCCTCGTTGCTTTTAACAGGGGCTTTCATCCGTCCTTTCTTGGTGAGCCACAGCTCCAAGGGTGTGGTCCAGGGGGACAGGCCGAAGATGGCAGCCACATCGCTGCCCCCTACGGTGTAGGGGATGTCCCCTTTCGGCCCGTGGGCCCGGCACTCCAGCCAGCGGTCGTTGGCCATGCCGGCGCAGTCGCAGAGGATGATGGGAGACGCCATCAGTACTCCACCCCCTTTGCCAGATCGTAGTCCTCCCACCGGAAAGTGAGGGCACGGGCCATGGACTCGGCAACTGCCAACAGCTTGCTTTCCGGGGCGTGATCACAGCTTAAGAAGAAAGGAATCTCCTGCATGGCCAGAAACACGTCGTGAGCCGTGGCAGGGCCGCCTCCATAGGTCACCTCAAACTGGTGGATGGCCTCCAGTGCCGCCTTTTTGGGCAGGTTCAGTTTTTTGCACACCCGGGTCATGGCGTTGACCGGATAGTCCAGGTAGACGTTCAGCAGCTTTTGCAGCTTCCCGACAGAATCTTGGAACTGGGCGAAAAGCTGGTCCAGGGACTTGTCAAAATCCTCCACCTTGGCCCAGCACCGGTGGTCCACAGCCACGCAGCTGCCAATATGGATGGGCGTTTTCCCTCCCTCCAAAAGGGCGATCACTTTGGCGGAGGACACGCCGATGTCCGACGTGAGGAACTGGACCGCGGGAGTCAGCCGGCTTTCCACACCGGTTTTGCCCCGAGCAGCAAGCTCCTGCTGATAGGTTCTCAGAAGCTCCTCTTTTTGACCGGGCAAGGTCCAGATGGCGCTGGTTAAGGTGTGGTCCCAGTAGCCTGTTTCAAACTGGTTGCCAGGGAAACGGCGGTCCAGCTTTGCCTGGAGCACTTCCAGCAGCTCGTCTGCGGGAAGTACTGCGTAATCCGCAGGCTCCCCCGAGTGAGCGGCGGCCACCTTTTCGTCCCGAATGAGGACCAGGGCGTCCGAAGTAAACACGTGCAGGCAATCGTTGAGGGTGCGGGCCAGCTTGGGGCGGCTGAGCTTCGGCAGCACGGAACCCCGCAGCTTGGCCCGGTCCAGCAGGCTTTTGTAGGCGGTGTCCCGCATGGGGTAGAGGTTCCCCTCCACCCGCATGGCCAGCCCCAGGCCTCGGATGGTGTCCCGCACAGCCTCTTGGCTGGTACCTGGAGCAAAGGCGGGAAGGTCTTCCGCCAAAGGGGATTTGCTGTCCAGGGGCTCGATGGTCAGGTCCCGGACACGGCAGCGGCGCCACTGGCTTTCTTGGCTCAGCCGCTGGTGGTAGGTCTGCATCTCCCCAAAGGAGGAGAACACGGTGGAATAGTTGTCTTGGCAGGTTTGCATACTGCGCTCCTTTCTGCGGTTTCCCGCAATGAAAAAAGCCGGCCTCCCGAGGGAAACCGGCTTGTGCCTGTGGAATTTGGCTGGAAAACAAAAAAGTGCCACCTGCCCAAAGGGCAAATGACACTTTGTTACGAGATACTGTGTTCAGCTTCCGCCAAACTCCGAAACTACGGGTTTATTATAGCAGGCTTCCAGAGTGGAGTCAAGGAATCCGGGAATATATGCTTCTCCATCTGTTATGAATCAGAGGAAACAACATACCGGAACCTTCAAACAGATTCCCGACCCTTGCCATGCCACGAGAAAAGGCGCAGCGGTTATTCCTCTATATCCTCGCTTTCAAGAAATTGTGCCACAGTCATGCACTTTGGATGCTCCATATCCAGGCTAAGAAAATCTTTGTCACCTGTAAGAATAACATCCACATCCGACACAATGGCCGCGTTTAAGATCGGCTGGTCTTTTGCATCGCGTATCAGCTTTTCCGCATGGTCTACCGCAGGAATTAACTCATAGGACATCTCGGCCAACAGCACTTCGGCATCCGGGAGATACTTTGGCGCTTTCCGTCCGAGAATATCCCGCAGCTCCGAAATATTGCGGTCACACAAGATGATTTCGTGATTGTCTGCGATGTAGAGCAACGCCCGCGCAGGTTTGGAACGGGGAAAACCAATGCGGAAAACAGGACGTTTGTATCTACCAATATCCGTATGTTACCGTTCCTTTCCGTGCCGCACTTCATCTACAAGCGCCTGAATATCATCTTCGCTGGATACCCCCATCGCTTCAGCGGCTCCGGCAAAGGCCGTCTGCGCTTTTCGGATGGCCGCAGCGGAGGCGTTGCTGACAACGATCTCTCCATTTTGATTCTGGAAGAACAGGATTTTATCGCCGGATTTTAGGCCAAGCTGCCGCCTGATTTCCACCGGCACAGTGATTTGACCGTTTGCAGAGATTTTCGCCAAATTCATGAAGCTCACCCTTTCTATTCTTTAGAACTCAAGTTTTCCTTATCTCTGTTTCTATTATATCCCATGCGCCGGGGAAAGTAAACTCTTTCAGACCAAAAATGCAACCTCGCAAGTGAAGAAAGCCGTAAAATTTTCCCATGATCTCCCGCAATGAAAAAAGCCGGCCTCCCAAGGGAAACCGGCTTGTGCCTGTGGAATTTGGCTGGAAAACAAAAAAGTGCCACTTGCCAAAAAGGCAAATGACACTTTGCTACGAAGATACTGTGTTCAGCTCCCGCCAAACTCCGAAACTTACAGGATTATTATAGCAGGGTTCTGGGAAGGAGTCAAGAAATCAGGTATAACCCGTATTGAATCAGTCAAACTCCAATTAAGCGGGAACGCTTCTTTCGTATAGCTCATGAGGCGATATATCTTGTCCATTATTCCACTCGATCCCTACTCCACCTGGTAACAAGCGAACCGACTTAAAATAGGCTTCATCTTTCAGCTCACCAAACCAGGAACCTGTGGCATATGGGGTCACATCAAACAGTTTAACCTCTCCTGTTTCATAATACAGGCGTAAAGTCAAAGGAAAAATAGCCTCTACTCGAACCAATTTTGGCTGCAACAATTTGGATACCTCCCTTCACTTCAGAGGGTCAATGCGGAAGAATTGCTCACCATTACTTAACAGTTTACGGTCAAGGAATTACTGTGTCTTTATTCGGCGAAAACCTTGCTCAATTCCACAAAGCAACCGTCCAGAACATTGACCTTTCCCACGTCCTTGGGCCCATACACCTCCCGGGGGAGAAGCAGGCCATTTTGCAGCAGGAACACCTGGGCTGTCTTTTCTTCTGGACTAATAATCCAGTATTCCCGCACCCCGGCACGCTGGTACAAGTCCAGCTTTACCAGGCGGTCGTGACGCTGGGTGGAGGGAGAGAGGACTTCCACCACCAAATCCGGCGCGCCCTTGCAGCCGTGGCTGTCCAGTTTATCCCGGTCGCACACAACGGAAATATCCGGCTCCACCATGGTGTCCACATCCTCGGGTGTGTCCCCGTTTTTCTCAAACAGGCGCACGGCAAAGGGGGCGGCGTACACTTCACACTTTTTTCCCTCCAGGAAGTTGGCAAGCTGCCGGAACAGCTCCCCGCTGATTTTTTGGTGAACTCTGGAGGTTGGGGCAATCCTAACTATTTCCCCGCCGATCAGCTCTGCCCTCTCTTTTTCATCCCAGGCGAGGCAGTCCGTGAAGGTGTAACGGCCCTTTTTTATAGGTGGCTTCATTGTTTTATCCCCTTCTCAATACCGCTTGTACACGTCCCCGCGGTTGCCAGCGTCTATCACGCACACAACAAGCTTTCCGTTGTCCACGGTGTAGAGGATGCGAAAGGCCCCTACCCGCGCCCCGGGTAGCCCTGCATGGCTTTGCGGTCGCCCTCATCCGCCAGCTTGGCAATGGCCCGCAAGACCCGCTCTTTCTCTGGCCGGGCCAGTTTGGTGATGAACTTTTCAACAGGGCGCTGAATCAGGATGGTGTACTTCACAGCTCCACGCCCTCCCGCTCGCAAAGCTCTTCCAGGGAGTTCGTCTGGTGCTTGTCGGGGTCGGGGTCGTTCAAATAGTCCTGGTACAGCTGTTCGCAATAGGCGTTGTCGGCTTCTTCATCGGCGGTAAACCCTTGCAGGTAGGCCAGCACATAGCCCATTTTGTACTCGGGTACGCTGTCCAGCAGGGCGTCGATCATTTCGCGGGTGCTCATGGTGTCAGCTCCTTTCGGTACTGGTATATTCTACCATCTCTTTGGCTGAAAGAATGTTTTCATCTTCGAGATACCAGCTTGTTTTTTCATGTTGACAAAATAGGATTTCGGAAGAGTCTCTCTCAGAAGCTGTCCAGGTCCTGCTCAGAATACACAGTGGTGAAAATCTTATAGGCCATGTTTCTTCCTCAATTTCTGGAGAGATTTCCGGGCGTCCATCACTCTGCCAGCGCGGAATTCATCTGAACACTGGGCAAGCTTTGCTTCTACATCCAGCAACATTATCTTTGCCTCATAGGCCTCCATGCTCATGAGAAGCATGTCGCCATCACCGTTCTTGGTGAAAAAGATGGGCTCCTTGGACTCCTTACACATCTGGGTGATCTGGGTAGTGTTTTCCAAATGCCGAATGGAGAAAATCCGCAGCACGATAGCAGCTCCTTCCGTGCCTTAATTGCAGGATTATTATACCACGCAGCTCTGTGCAAAGCAATGATAGAAGCGCAGGCAGAGACACTATTGATATGCCAATCCACCGCCAGATCTTTCGGTGACAGATGTAAGAAAAAGGAGGCCCCATTCTTAAGCGCAGAGTTCCCTAACTAAAGGCACATAAAGTCGTTTTGTAAGGGCCTGTGTTACGGGTTCACTTCAATCTCCGCAAACACCACATCGATTACTTTTCGCAGCAGGTCTTCCGGCAACCGCTCCACCACACGGTGGGGACGAGCGTTTAAGTCGAGAGCCTTGATATGCTCGCACAAAATCACACCCGTTGTCTGCGTCCGGCTATCCAATGGAATGTGCAGCGGAAACCTGTTGTTGGTATTGGTGATAGGGCACACAATGGCCATAGAAGTCTTTTCATTAAAAAAATCGTTGCTTATGACCAGTGCCGGCCGGTAGCCAGCCTGTTCATGACCGGCTTGGGGATTAAAATTGACTTTTACGATATCGCCTTGTTTTACCATACTTCTTTCCCCGCTGGTTCACCCCAGTCCACCTCTTCCGGGGTGTATTCCCCGTTAAATCCATCAAACAGTTCTTGAATCGTTTTTCGCTTATCTTTTCTCTCCAAAATAAGCTTTTCCCCCTCCACGCGAAGGGACAGGCTATCGTCCCCGCCCCAGTGGAGAGAATCCAAAACTGCTTTTGGAATGCGGATTCCCAGACTGTTTCCCCATTTTTGCAAGGTCGTATCCATAGGCATGGCGCTCCTTTCACCCATTATTGTATATACATAGTATATACCACCAGTTTGATAAAATCAACTCCCAACTTCAAATATGGCAGTCCACAACCACCAGCACATCTTCCGGTGAAAGGCCGGACAAGAAGTTGTCCAAAGAATCTTCCCAGTCCTGGGAGCAGATTCACTTCCATATCGGGGATCTGAACAGCGGTCAAAGTTAAAAAGTGCATACGAACCGTCCTTTCTAAATAAAAGACAGAATGGGCGGCGCGATTGCGCTGCCCACCTGTCAACATGGTTGTGATTGCCCAAAGTGGGCAGCGTGTACATTATACCCGCAGGAAGCGCTTGACCACCTGGGTCAGCTTCACGGGCAGCTGGTTTAGATCGGTGATGTCCAGGAAAGAATCCCCATAGATGCGTTCGATATCCTCTTTGTCGTCCCCAATAGCAGCGGCGATGAAAAGGATGCCTTTCCGCCGGTACTCCTGCTGGATGCCCCGCAGGTCTTCCTCCGCGGCGGTGCCGTAGTAGCCGGTGTCCGCAGGCTGGCCATCTGAAACCAGGATCAGCAGCTTCAGCTCCTCCGGGCGGTGGGAAAGCCGCTCCGCCACAAAGCGAAGGGCCGCCCCATCCCGGTTGCTTCCTCGTGCAGAGATGTCCACCAGCCGGTACTTATCCTCCCGGTCGATGGCGTCAAACTCGCTGTAAGAATAGAGCTCTACGCCGCTGCCCCCTGTGGAATGGCCGTAGACCATGACGGGGACGCGCAGCGCCTGGCAGAAATCATAGAGGATGATGGCGGAAGCCCGGGCGTATGTGGCCCGGTCGCAGGAGGCCATGGAGCCGGACTCGTCCAGCAGCAGCCCCACCGCCATCCCCGGCGGCTGGCTGGGCAGGGCGTTCTTGGTGAAAACCTTCCCATCGCTGCGGAAGAGTGCGTGGGCGTCCAGACGGCGCCCCATAAGGAGGCCTGTCTGCTTGCCGCCACGCTGCTGGTCCCGCAGCTGCCGGAGCAAGCTCTTTTGCAGCTGCTTGGAAATGGCCAGCAAGGGGCCGGTGATGGCGTTGTACTGGGTGACCATTTCCGGAGGAACTTCCGTCATACGGTTCACCCGGATGGCCACCCCCTTGTGGATGTCCCCATAGGAAATGCTCTGGGCTTCTTGGTTCAACTCCCGCAGGCGGTCCTGCTCCAGCTCCTGGCACACGGTTTTCTCCGCCATGGTGTCCAGGAGCCGTTCCATTTCCGCCTCCACAGTGTTGGAGAGTTCCGGAAGGTAGTCCCGATTGACTTCTATGCCGCCGCCCAGGGGTTCAGACACTTGGTCAGTCTCCATCAAGGGCATGCGGGCGGTTTCTTCCGGAGTTATCTCCTGCTTTCCAGGGGATTCCCCCGCGTTTTCACCAGGTGCTGCGCCCTCTGTGGAGAGGGTGCCCCCTGCCAAAGCGCGGGTCATCTCCCGCTTTTCCGGCTGGGGGAGGGAAGGCTCTTCCGACTCCTCAGAAACGGGAGCCGTAAAGCCCTCTCCCCGGGTGGAGCCACCCACCAAAATGGACAGCTCCTCCTCCAATTGGGAGAAGACAGAGCCTGTCCCGCCGGAGGCCTTCTTCTCCTCATACTGGCGTTTCAGGGCCTCCAGGTACTCCCGGACGTGCTCCCAGCACCGAATGAGGATACAGTTGACGGTGTTCCAACGGTCTTTGCCGGAGGTTGCCCGCAGGTCCTCGTCTAGCAGAGGAAGCAGTTCAAACACGGTTTGGATGTGCTCCTCGTTGAGAGGCTCTTCCCCGTACTTCAGCTCCCCGAACTTTCCATAGGAGAGGAGCAGCTGAAGCAGGCAATAGAACATGGGCGTCCCCTGGGCTTCCCGCTCCTTGAGCTGGGTGACCGTGGGCATCTCCCGCCACTGCCAGGCCCGGACAAAGTCCAATGCTTGGCCCAGGGTCCCGGGAAAGTTAGAAAGCACCCGGTTCTCCATGGCGGCGTCCTCCAGCACGTTGTTGATCTCATGGGCTACCCTGCCCAGCAGGGCCAGGTTCTGCGGGTCTTCCTGGGCATACTCCCAGAACTCCCGTTCGTTTTTCACATCCAGCACGCGGGTCAGCGCCGGTTTATCCGGATACCAGCGGCAGATGGAAAGAGCGTTCCGATAGCTCTGCTGGGCCAGGAAATCCGTGTACAGGCAGTGGCCCAGCTCGTGGGCAAAGAGCCCCAGTACCATCTGATACCGCTCTCCCCGGGTGGGGAATTCGGTGACGGCGGGATTCCCAGCGTTGATGGTGATGATCAAATTGTCGGTGTAGGCCAATTCCGGGTTGCCGGGCTGCCAGAGTAGGCGAACCCGCACCCGGCGGCTCGCGCCGTATCGTTTCGTCTGGGCGGCAGCCATATCCTCAAAGTGACGGGAAAGAAGCCGGCTGATAAAAAATTCCTGATCGGTGATTTTCCCATGCTTCTGCTGGATGAGCTGCTTGACCTTTTTGTGATTCACTCGTGCCATACGGACCTCCTCACGCGGTTTTCCTGCGCTTAGGCGCGAAGACCGGGTCTAGGACGGACGTGATGAGCGCCTCCTGGTCCTCCTCGTCCGCGGTGGCCTTACTGATGATGGTATCCAGAGCGGCGGTGTAGGGGTCGCCGGAGATCTCCGCGCTGGTGACCCAGTCCAGGAGGCTGCGCATCCCCACGGTGCCGTCGGTGATGCCGTTCTTCCGGCAGTAGTCCGCCAGGTCGTTGACCACCTGCACCATCTGGCACACCTGGTACTCGTCTTCCGCCCCGGTGACCGCCATGACCCGCTGGGCCATGACTTCCGGAGTGGGAAGCTGGATGTCTTTCACCAGGCTCATCCGGTCCACCACGCTTTGATTGAGGGTTCTGCACCCTTCGTAGCTGACGTTGGTGGTGACCACCACAACCGCGTCCGGGTGGCGGCGGATCACCTCCCCTGTGGGCAAAGTGATGGTGCCGCTCTGCTCCAGCAGGGAGTTGAGGCCCACCAGTACGCCGGGCTGTAGGATGGTGGAGGGTTCTTGTATTTCCACCAAGTAGCCATTCTTCAGTGCCTTGATGAAATCGGTCTCCACATAGGTGTAGGTTTGGCTTTGAGTTTTCCCTTTCACGGAAACGCTGAGCTGGCGCACCTTTTCGGTGACTTTTTCCAGCACCAGCTCCATGCAGTCCTGGGAGGTGGCCTCCGGGTTTTCTTCCCCAGTGAGGGCCTGGTACACCCCCGCCGGGTCGTAGTCCATATCGTCCAAACCGGGAAGATGCAGCAGTTTGCTCACGTTGGCGTAGTTGACGCCGCCCATGGCTTGCAGCTGCTCCCGCTCTTGGTCCAGCTGGGCGTTCCCGGTGGAGTGCTCCGTGTTGGGGAACACCATGCCCACAAAGTCGAAGATCTCCGTCCCCGCGGAACAGGTGTACTTCATGTAGGGCAGCCCCAGTCCCGCGGCGATTGCCTTGGCTCCCATGGTCTTGCCGGTGCCGGCAGGGCCCCGGAGAAGGAAATTCCGCATCTGGGTGGGTTTGCCTGTGGTGAGCTTGGCGTGCTTACAGATGTCCACCGCCTCCTGGGGGATGATGTACCACTCCGGAAGGATGGGCACCTGGGCGCGCTCCGCAGGGCTTAGCACGCGGCTGGGATTCAACACGTACTGGCCTATAAAGTCCTTGTGGTCGATGACCTTTGTAGGTTTGTGTACCATCGGTTCCCCATTCTGGGTGAAGATGGTGAACTCTCCTGCCAGCACCTCTGTGGGCTGGTACAGCCCGGAGTCCAGCTGGGCCCGGGAAACCCGCATCAGGTTGCCGGATTTGTCCACGTTCACCTTTAGGTGGGTGGGGCAGGCGCTGTCCTTGATGCGCCGGTAGGCGTTATCGCAGAGAATGGCGATGGTATGGGTCGCCTTGGGCAGGTCCGAAAATCCGTTGGTGAACTGCTCCTGATAGACCTTCCAATTCTCCCGAAATTCCTCGTCCTCTAACAGCTGGGGCATCATGGCGAAGAATAGTGCCGCCCCATCCCGGGCGCTGGCGTGGACGGTGTACTGCTCCATGAGCTCGGTGTTCCGATCGTAGACGCTGGCAAGCAGGGAACCGGTACCGGAATCGTACACCACCAGGTGGTAGGCGTCCGGCCCCATAGAGGATTTATACTCCGCCACGCTCATGGCGGAGGTGATCTTCCCCACAGCGTCCTCGCCGCCGTTTTGACAGACGCACAGCGCGTGCACCGCCTTGATGACAGGAGCGCACAGGGTGGCTTCCACACCCCCATATTTGGAGGCGACGCCTTTCAGCTTTTTGCTGGGCAGCTTATCAAAGGGTTTCGGCAGCGGCCTGCCGAAGTTGAACAGGTTTGTCAGCGATGTGGCCATATCCATCATTCCTTTCTGCGGTCCTCCCGCGCGATCTGGATGCGAACGCCTTCTTCCTCCATGTGGCAGGAAAGGCCGTTTCGCAAGAGTTCTTGGCACAGAGCGGGCCAGGCCGCCGGCTCCAGCAAGTCGCCGCCGGTGAGAAGCAGGAAATCCTGCTTCTGGGCGATGCATTCGTTGCAGAGGGTGTTCAGCTCCTCCAGGTGGGACTCCACCCACTCAAAGGCGGCGAGGCTGTAATCCTCCGGCTGGGAAGGCTCTGGCTGTGACGCGACTTCTTCCAGTGTGGGCTGCTCCTCTTGGGGGGAAGCAGGTTCTTCCAGCTGGGGTTTCTCCGCCGGCGCGCACAAGTACTGGATTTCGAAAAGCCGTTTTCCTTGTAGGTGGATCACTGCCTCCCGGTAGCCCCCCGCCCGGTTGAGCAGGATGGCCACGTCCTCGCCGCGCTGGAACCGCGCTTTAGCGTCGGGATACTTCCACACCCACCGGGCGTTTGGGTATTCCTGCCGCACCCAGCGGGTGATCTGCGTTTGCAGGTCCCCAAAGGACTGGGCATCTTCCGTATTTTCAGCTTCTCGGTTTGTCACAGCCTGCTGAGGCGCGGGAGCCACGGATGTTGGTTGCTCCGGCCGGATGGGCCGCACCTTGGGTGAGCTGAGAAACACCAGCCGCAGGGCGGCCGCGAAGATTCCCAGAATCACCAAGAGTAAAATAGGCCACAGCCTGCACACGAATAGGAGCAGGGCCAGCATTCCCAAAATGACCAGGGCTTCATAGGCCATGTGGCGCTGCCATTCTTTCTTTGTCATCTGCGTTCTTCCTTTCTTTTGGGCATAAGAAAACGCACAGGATATGGATACACCTGTGCGTCACCTACGCCTGATTCATTTTGTTTTCCTCTCAGTCATCCCCGAAGAAGGGGTTTGCCCCACCAAAACCAACATACCCGGTAAAGGTGGAGGGCTCCTCTTGGGATGGTTCTGAAGAGGTCATGGTCTGAGGGGCTTCCTCCGACGGTTCTTTCTTCGCGCCGCCGGAACAGTACTCAATGTCGTCCAGGATGAGGACCATGGTGGTGTGCTTTTCTCCTGCCTTGTCCGTCCACTCGTCCTCGTCCAGCCTTCCAAGCAGGTTTACATAAGAACCTGCTTGCAGCTTCATTTTCTTGACGCGGCCGCAGAGGCTGCCGAAGGCTTTCACCGGCAGGTTGATCCAGCGGTGGCCGGTTTCCTCTTTGGGGTCATAGACCTTCTTCCCAATGCGGAATCGGACGGCGTCCCCCTTTTCGGCGAACTTGAGAGCTGGGGCGTTGTCATACCCCTGGGAGATGACGGCTCCTGTGATGATGGTTTTGATCATGATGGGCTCCTTTCCGCAGGCTTGGCCTGCACAAAAATTTGTTTCCACCCTCTGGAGGGGGACCCGGAAAACAAAAAAAGTGCCAAAGAGCCACTGGCTCCTTGACACTTTGCATACGGGTCACTGTGGGCTTTTGGAAAACCCTGGAAACTTTACGGCTCCATTATAGCATCCAGGGGCGGAGGTGTCAAACGGTTTGTGGGGGTTTTGCTGGATATCTCTTGAGTTTTCCTGGATGTATGGAGCACACGGTCCTCTTGTGCTTCTCGCTGTTCAAGAGCGGCAGGCTGGCAAAATCATTGTTCGGGGTTCGGCGCCTCTTGCAAATGGCGAATAATTCTGGTAGAATTATCGTAGAATAACGCAGGAGGTGTTGACCGTGATTATTAAGTCGTCCACTGCGCTCCGCAATGACTACGGTATGATCTCTGATCTGGCGCATGAAGAAGCGGAGCCAATCTATATCACCAAAAACGGCGAAGGCGATTTGGTGGTTATGAGCATTGAGGCGTTTGAGCAGCGGGAGGAAACCCTGAAGCTGCGGGCCAAACTGGAAGCAGCGGAACAAGCCCGGCTCTCCGGTGCGCCTACCTACACGCTGGAGGAGTCCAGAAAACGGCTGGAGGCGATCTATCAACGTGGCTGAACTTGTTATTCTTGAGCCCGCGCAACGGGAGCTGGAGGAGATTGCCCAACTCCATTTGAACCTGGTGGGTCCCAACTCCGCCCGCAAAATCACCGACCTCATTTTAGATACGCTTTCCCGGCTGGAGATATTTCCGCTGTCCGGCCATATCCCTCAGGACAAGGAACTGCGTAACGGCGGCTACCGCCTGGTGATTGCCGGAAAGTATATCTGTGTTTACCGGCTGATTGCGGATACGGTGTTCGTTTACCACATCGCGCACGGAGCCAGCAACTACCCAACAACTTTCAAACGGCTGCTGAAAGAAGAAAATCAATAACCCATTTTTAGAGAACGTCTTTCCATAACAGAAAGACGTTTTTCTTTTGGAGGTGTTTATCCTACTCCGATGAGGTGGCCGCTAAGCTGGAGCACATCGTCCGGGCGGTGCGGAAAGCGGTTTCCGAGGTGGCTATCGTCAACTACCAGGACAGCGTGGCGTAATACAGTTTTTTCGGGAGCGGGCTAAGCCGCTCCCTATTTTTTGCCCATCTCTATCGCCAGATATCCGCTCAACACAAGGACATCGTCTTCCTCATAGACAGGAGCCGACTCCGCCACATAGAAGCGAAGCCTCTCCCCCACAGCCAGATTCCGCACGCGGGCATGGAGATAGACCTTGACCTGTCGGTCGCCGCATTCCATCACCACAGCCTTGGGCCGGCGGCGAAACAGGGTTGATTCCACTTCTCTGCAAACGCCTTCCACGACCAGGACCTTTCCTTGGTCCGCCCTCCACACCAACAGGGCGCCGCTGCCGGCGGAAAAAATACCCATCACCAGAAAGGGGAACCACAGCATCGGTTGACGGTACCCCACTGCCACCAGCAACAGCAGACAAAAGCAGGCCCCCGCTCCGGCAAACCGGAGGAGGGCCTGTTTTCGCAGAGGCGGCGGCAGCTTTTTCAGCTTCTTCATACATACCTCACAGCAAGACGATCCTCTTTTTCTTCAGCAGTCCCAGCACGGCACGCACCATTTCCTCCCGGCAGGCTGCGCGCTCCATCTGCGCCTCCAGCACGTTGTCGAAGATAGTCTGCTGGGTGTAAATTGCTTCCGTCAGGGCCTGGCGGTTCTCTTCTCCGAGAAGCTCTGCGCTCGGGGCGATGCCATGTTCCCGCAGGCACACCAGCTCCGCCATGGTCAGGCGCAGCCCTGCTTCCCGCAGCCACTGGAGAGTCTGGCTTTCCAGCGGATTCAAGGGTGCCCGGAGCCTGCCCGCCTTGGCCGGCACCAGAACGCACTGGGTCATGGCCCGGTACACCCCTTCCGGCTCCTCGCCAACCGGTTCAGTTAGGCCGACTCGTTTCAGATGGAGCAGTTCTTTTACATACCGGGGATTCGTCCCGTCCGCATCTGCCACGCCAAACCGTCCGTTCAGCCACAGACGTGCCCTGTCCCCTGTTAACTGGAACTCATAGCCTCCCCGCTGGATCTTCAGGATGTGCTCGGTAGAGCCCTCTACAACAAGACCTTTAGAAATATATTTCATAAACAGCGCCTCCCTTTGGAAGAATTTCTACCTGTATTTCACGGACAAGGCAGGCTGTTTGCAACTTTCACAGCAAAAAAAGCGCGGCAACACACCCGCCAATGACCAGGGCCACACCAGCCACCAACAGCACCACTCGCAGGATGAGCCTGGTGTCAACTCCCTCCCGCTGGCGGTCTGCGTCTATGGGTTGGACGTCCTCGTAATAGCCGTCGCAGTCCAAAGCTTCCACTTCGGAAAAGATCAGTTGCTTCGCTTTCCTGGGCGGGCGCTCTTTTTTGCGAGGGCGCTCCTTTTTTGCCTTCTCCCTCTGGGGCGAGGGCTTTCCCGGAGCTTTTTCAGCGGCGGGCTGCGCCAGCACCGGCAGGGACTCCCCGCAGGATGGGCAAAAAGAAAAGGCGCCGGAGAGGATCTCGGCGCCGCAGTAGGGGCAGTATTTCACAGGCAATCACTCCTCAGGTATGGGCCTTTACAAGCTCCAATTTTAGACAGTACTATTCTAGCATGGGATTTTTCCCTTGTCATCGGCGGGGAGTGCGCCATTTTTCTGCCATTTTGTTTTCATCAAATTCGTCCTGTGGAGTATCCTAACATAGTCATTACACTCGTTAAGCCGCTGTTTTACAACATTTACTCAAAAAGAGAGAAACGGGCTCCTGCGCTGAGAAAGCAAAACAATACCGCCACCCAGTCAAGAGTGGCGGTATGTTTATTTGTTCAGGAAATCGGCGGGAAGGATGGCTGGCACCACCGAACCGGTGAAATCCTTGATATTGCGAGTAAGGATGTAGGTTGCGCCGCTCCGCTCGGCCACTGCATCCACCACCGCATCCTCAAAATCCGGCATTGCCCGCATGAGGGCAGTGTGTATGTCCATACCTTGTACATCGGCAAAGCTCACGACCTGGGCGAGTTGATCGATATGTTCTTTGGCCTGTTGTGCCGACCCAAGGGATTTACGAAGCACATAGAAAATATCGGTAGCGACGGATGCGGAGATCAAACACTCGGCGTCATTTTCAAGAGCCCTGCGCAGAGCCCGGTAGGAATCCGTGAAAAATGGTTCCCGCTTTTGCAGAATGTCCAAAATCACATTTGTGTCGATCAGGACTCTCATTGTCTGGCCAGCCGCTCCTTTCGTATCGTTTCCTCATCCATGGCGGAGTCCTCGGAGGCTATCCCCACAAGGCTGTCCAGGACGGCCAGCTTGTTGACGGTAGGGCTGGTGAGCCGGGCGATGCTCTTGCCGTTCTTGGTAATGAATATATCCTGCTTCATAGCCATTTCCAAATATTTACCGAGGTTGGTCTTGAACTCGGTTGCAGTTACGATCATAATACGCGCCCCCTTCATGATGTATAGTATGTCCTTCTTTATTTTCATTATACGCAAATCGCACGAAATTGTCAAGAAACCGCACAGATTATTTCGCACGATATAAAGAGAACCATTGGATGAATATATGCTTTTCAAAACTCTCGACCATACCCCTGCGGTCACACTTTTCCCACCCTTAACCGGTCATGCTTGATTCCGTCCTTGCCATAACCCTGGCGAAATCAGCTGCCCCCTGCAAATAGGCAGCCTTTACCTCCTCCCCTGCCAGGCAGTCTACTGCGGCAGCGTAGTCCTCGATTTGTTCCCATATAAGATTATCTCGAATGTTGGGAAGCTTCCGATGAAAAAGTATTGAAACCTGCCCAAAAGAGTGGAAAAGTTATCCCGAATTTTTTGAACGAAACCGGCATGGAAACAGGCTGAAAAATAAGGTTTCGGGATAATCAAACTTTCGGTATAACTCCCGCAACCCTTCCCTCGTTTTTCCCTCTACTAATACTACAATTACGAAATATGTTTTTGGCCACATCCAAAATACAAAGCAAAAGAGATGCAACTATACCCAGAAGAATAATAGTTGCATCTCTTTTTAGTTTAGGTTGTTTTTATTTCTTCCACCTTAACAAGAAAGCCGAGTTAGTGATGACCAGCACCGAACCTGCATTGTGAACCAAGGCCCCTACCACTGGATTCAGAACACCACTGATAGCCAGAGCAATGGCGATAAAATTCAGCACCATGGAAAATGTCATGTTGCATTTAATAGTAGTCATCATCCGTTTAGAAAGGGCGATTAGGTGGGGCAGTTCTTTTACATCATCGTTTACAAGGGCGATGTCCGCCGCATCCACGGCAATATCACTGCCTACACCGCCCATGGCAATGCCAACCTCAGCTTTTTTCAGGGCAGGAGCATCATTGATCCCATCGCCGATCATACACACCAATTGTCCCTGGGACTGGTAGACATCAACAGCTTTCAGTTTATCTTCCGGCAGACAGTTGGCCCGAACTGTCCGGATATGGAGTTGAGAGGCGATGGCGTTGGCGGCATTTTCATGGTCACCTGTGAGCAGCACAGGATCTACATCCAGACTGGAAAGTGCGTCGATCATCTCGCTGCTCTCCTTCCGGATGGTGTCAGAAAGGGCAATCCAACCCGCAAGGCTACCGTCCACTGCTAAGTAGGTGACGGTACAACCCTGTTCAAGATAGTTTATGGCCTCCGGGGGCAGCGTCATAGCGATCCCATGCTCTCGAATCAACTCCGGATTGCTTGCAAGAATCTGTTTTCCCTCCACACGGGCACATACGCCCCGACCAGGAATCATGCGAAAATCATTGGCAGGAGGCAGTTCTTTTTGAAACTCCTTTTTGCAGCAATCCACGATAGCTTTCCCCAAAGGATGTTCGGAGTACTGTTCAGCAGCAGCCGTTAACTGGTAGATTTGCTCGGATGTATAATTCCCGGAAACACTTACGGCTTTTACCACTTTGGGCGTGCCATGAGTCAACGTTCCTGTTTTGTCAAAGGCAATGATTTTCACTTTCGAGAGACGTTCTAAGGCATCCCCCTCCCGAACCAAAAAGCCATGCTTTGTCACATTGCCGATGGCTGCCATGATAGCGGTAGGGGTTGCCAGTACCAGGGCACAAGGGCAGAACACTACAAGGATGGTCACGGCCCGGATAATTTCTCCGGTAAACAGCCATGTAAGTGCCGCCGCGCTCAGAGCAATTACAACGATCCAGGTAGCCCAACGGTCCGCAATCCCCACAATCTTTGCCTTGCCCGCATCCGCTGACTGCACCAGCCGGATCATCCGCTGGATGGAACTGTCTTCGCCTACCTTTGTGGCCTCCATCTCAAAGGCACCGAACTGATTGACGGTGCCGCTGGATACCGTATCCCCGACCGCCTTGTCTACGGGGAGGGATTCCCCGGTCATAACCGCCTGGTTGATGGAAGTTTGGCCGGAGACAATTACACCGTCCACTGGAATGCTTTCACCGGGAAGAACCCGGAGCCGGTCGCCCACATGAACATCTTGTGCCGGAATAACCTGTTCAGTTCCACCTCTCAGAACCCTGGCGGTCTGCGGCGTAAGATGAACCAGTTTCTCGATTCCCGCACGGGCACGGGCTACGGTCAATTCTTCCAGAAGGCTTCCCAACTGCATAATAAAGGCTACTTCACCTGCGGCGAAATCTTCTCCGATGAAGACAGAGGCAATCAGCGCCAGAGACACCAGTACATCAGCCTTGATGTCAAAAGCGGTGACCAGTCCAATGATCGCTTCTAAGATGATAGGGACACCGCACAAGATGATGGCGATCCATGCCATATCAAAGGGAAAAGGACTAAGCCCCAGCAGGCTGCACACAATGGCTATGCCTGAAAGCACAAGAAAGAGGATGTCCTTCTTTATCCCGCCCAGTTGTAAAAGATGTTCTAATTTTTCCATTATGGGTTTCATAGTACGATTCTCCTTCTATACCATTAGGGGTATATGTATATGATACCCATATGGGTATAAAATGTCAAGCAAAAAAGCAGCCCCTATGGCTGCTTTTTCTGTGGTCATCCCATATTAGCAAAACGTTCCACCGCCTTGGTGAATTTTTCAATCGTCTGTTCCGCGTCTCCATGCTCCAATCCGTCCCGGACACAGTGCTGAATATGACCTTCCAGAACTACTTTTCCACATCCGTGAAGGGCAGATTTTGCGGCATTGATCTGGGCAAGAATGTCCTCACAGGGAACATCCTGGTCGATCATGCGATCAATGGCCTGAACCTGGCCGATAATTTTTTTCAATCTGCGATGCAGATTATCCGCATCCATACATTGCCTCATAGAGTCACCTCCCATACCGTTAGGGGTATATGTAAAATTATATCTTGCTGACGCCTGCCTGTCAACCTGTTACACGGAGGGCTTATTTCTGTGTTCTTCTCCCCAGGTGCATAAATCCGTCAACATCGGGATCAGTGATTTCCCTTTTTCTGTCAGGCTATACTCTACCTTTTGCCAGCCTTTGAAAAAACTCAGGCATTTTCTTTATCCCTTTTGTTGCCTAGAGCCGAAACAAATAAGATTCCAGCTGCAAGTGTACTCACCAATGCCATCGCTAGCAAACACAATCCTGCTATCGTCCAAGCTCTCACCGGAAGGCCTCCCCACTCTAATCGCCCCAAGTCAACCCCCTCCATAGCCCAGCTAACTTTAGAAATGTAAAACGACAGGTCAAAGAAATGCTCTGTTGGCAGGAAGATATCTGGTATTTGCAGTGACTGCCATGCGATAACATACCCCGCGAACAATGCCGGAAACACACCGCACAGGAATAAGGCTGCGACAACTCTCTTGGTTACGGTGAAGGTCTTCCACCAGTGGGGAAAGGTCTTCACCGTAACGCAATAGGCATTGACCAGTAAACAAGGAATCAACACCAGCCAAAAGACAGTTTTCAGCTGGCGGAGCATGACGGCAATATCTTTGGTGGAAAGAACTAGCTCTCCAGTGGCAAGCCCAAGAAGTGAAGTCACAAGCTGCTCCGCTTCTTCGGCAGTGGTCACCTGGGAGGAGAACAGCAGGAAAGTGACCCATTCGCCCTCTTTCACATAGCTGGCGATCCAAGGGGAATCCAACGCATCTTCTTCCATCGGCTGCTGCACCACTCCATTTGGGTCTGCATATATAATTCCTTCCGGTAAGCAGGAAGCTGCCCTCTCCAGATGGAACATTCCCAAACAGGCAAAGGCCGCTGCCACTAGGAAGAACACCGCGCACAGAAGCCATTTTTTCATGGGGTGGCCACCTCCTCCCCATCTTTCAGAGGCCGGTTGGAGGATACGACGTACTCCCGGAAATCCAGCAGATCCCCAGAGGAAAAGTTCTGCTGATCCTGTTCCTGCACAGTAACTGGCACGAATCGGACCACCATCTCTTCCCCGAACGCCCCCTCCACATAGTCGATGATGTACACTCCCGTGTTGCCATCCTGCATGGTGAGGCTTGAGAGGGGGAGCACCGTGGCCTCGCAAGGGACGCCTCGGACAATGCCGTCCTGAGGCAGGGATACCGTTACTTTTGCCATCATGATTCGCTCAATGTGGTAGGAGGCAACCGTGCATAACGCCAATACCAGCAGTAGCGCAAAGCTCACTTTCAGAATGACTGGTTTCATGCCTTCTCCTCCTTGGGAATCCCACTGTCCAACACATCGCCGCCGCAATAGAAAAAGCACAGCGCCAGCGGCAGCAAGGACAGCACGCAGCAGACAAATTGCAGGGGCAGGTTCTCCGTGTAGCGGCTGGCCAGGAACACGGACAAGGGATAGCTTCCCACGTCTTTCAAGTAAATCAAAGGCTGCTCCACCATGTTCCAGCTTTCGATCAGTGTCAAAATAATGAGGGTGGACACACCGCTCTTTCTGCAGGGCAAGAGCACCTTGACCATCACTTGCAGGGTGCCCGCCCCATCCAGCCGGGCGGCTTGGAGGATATCCGCCGGGACAGAGCGGAAAATCTGCGTCAGCAAAAAGGTGCCCAGGGGCGCGAAGGCCAAGGGCAGCAACAGCGCCCAGTAGGTGTTCAGCAGGCCGAATGCGTCCAGCAGCAGGTAGTTTGGCAACAGAGTCACCTGCAGGGGGACCAGCATAAAGAAGCACAACAGCCCAAACAGGAGCCGCTTGCCGGGGAAGTCAAAAAAGGCGAAGGCGAACCCTCCCATACAGCTGATGACCACCTGCCCAACAACGGCGCCCACCGCCAGCAGCAGGCTCAACCAGAATTTCACAAGGTAATCCGGTGTGGCGAAGAACACTTCGTAGTAGCCCATCAAGGAAAAGCCTTGGGGAAGCCCTCCCACAACAGCGGCGCTGCCCTCCCCCAACAGTGGGCCAAACACCCGCTGCACCTCTTGGGGGGAAAGGAAAGAGCAGCCAATGGTGAAAGCCACAGGCAGCAAAAACAGCAGGGCAGCCAAAGCCAGAAACAAAGTGGCGCCCTTGCTCATCTTGAAGGGCCGTCTGCCGCTGCTCTCGAAAGCTGGTTCTCCACGGCCCAGCGGGCTTTTCAAAAGTAGCGTATACAGGCAGAACAGCATGGCGAAAAACACCACTGCCGCTACGGAAAGGCGTGGAAAGTTCATGTTCTCAAAGTTGTTGTTCATAAAGTGCTGGAGCATATAGACGCTCTCGTGGGGGTGGTCTCCGCCGAGCACATAGGCCTCCCGGAAGTTTTTAAAGGAATTCAAGGTGGAGAGCAGCGTCACCACCAGGATTTCGGGCCGCAGCAAAGGCAGGGTGATTTTTGTCAGCCTGGCCCATCTTCCCGCACCGTCCATGCTGGCGCTTTCATAGAGTTCCCCGGGAATGGTGTTCAGCCCCGCCAACAGGATCACCGTGGCAACGCCCACATTTTTCCACAGGTATAGCCCCAAAAGAATGGCAAAGGCAAAGGGCGAATCCATCCAGGAGGTGGGGCCGGTCAGCTGGCTCAAGAGGCCGTTCTCCGCAAAGACAAGGTTGACCACGATCACGATGGCGGACACCGGCAGCACCATGGGGAACAGCAGCGCCAGCGCCAGGGGCTTCCCCCACTTGCCTGCCTTTTGCAACAACAGGGCAAGAAGCAATGAGAGAGGGAGAATCAGGGCCAACCCGCACAGGAGGAACAGGAAAGTGTTTTTCAGCGCTAAAAGGAACAGCCGGTTCCCGAAGAGCTGGGCATAGTTCTCCAGCCCCACAAACTGCCCCCAGCCCAAGCCGGAGGTGAAGGAGCGGAACACCGTATAGCAAAAAGGCAGCACCAGAAAGGCCAGCAGCCCCACCACAGCGGGGGCCGCCAGCAGCCATCCAGTAACCGCTTGCCGCCGTCTCACTCCGCCACCTCGGTTTCCAGCTGGCGAAGCAACTCCTCAGCCACTTCGTCCATCTGTTCCGTGTTGGGGGTGAAGGTCGCAAAATCGTAGAGGCTCATGGCCGCCCGGGAGAAGAAACCGTCCAGCAGAGTGTAAGGCCGCACTTCCACGATCCGCTCATAGGCTTCCGTAAAGAATTCCTCCGGAAACATGGGGGCTGGCTCCCCTTCCACGGGCTGCTGGAGGTCCTCCACCATACCATGGGCCAAGGGAGTTTGAGGGACAGCCGCCCGCAGTTCCTCAGCGGTGATATCTGACCGCACAGGCCAGCCATGAGCCGTCCCCCACTCGCTGGCATCGTAGGAAGCGCCGTTGTATTCCAGGGCGCCGCCGCTTTGCACTTCTTTGGAAAGGAGCAGCTTCAGGAACTCATAGGCTTCCTCCACGGCGGCGCAGTTGGCGGACACGGCGCCATAGTAGCTGACATTGGCCACGATAGAGCCGTCCTGGGCGGCGAAAGGCGCCGCCACCAGCTCCTGGTATTGGGCGTAAGCTACGTCTAGATACATAAATAAATCGTCACTGAGGAAGAGTGTGTCCGACGGTCTGTCAGGCGACAAATAGTAAGGCCACACAGTGCCGTCCGCCTCGATGCTCTCCTGATCCAGGGTGGAGAGCAATTCCATATATTGGGACAGGGTATCCGTTAACGTCTCCTCGTCTAGATAGACTTCCCCGGTGTTGTAATCACAGAGGGAGGGGAAAACATTGCTCAAGTTAGCGGCAAACACATTTGCCCCGCTGACGTGCCAAGCGTTTCCCTCTTGGGCTATTACTGTGCTCAAAAAGGTTTCGGAGTTTTGAGCCAATTCCGATATTTCCAGGCCCGCCCCTTGCAATTCGTCCTCCAATGCCAGGATAATGGGGTACTGATACCGCAGAGGCAGGATGTACCGCTTGCCGTCCATCATCCCCGCGTCCATGACTTTCTCCAGCAGCAGGTCCTTCTCCAATGTTTCGTCCTGGTCGTACAACTGGGACAAGTCCGCGAACAGGTCTGTGACCATCCCTTTTTCCACATTTTCAATGAGCCGGGTTTCGTTGAAGCCAAACCCATCGTCACAGGGAAGGATGAAGATATCGGGGCCTTGGCCTGCCATCATCTCCGTTTGGAGTTGGTCGATGCGGTTGCTTCGCTCTTCCTGGTCCGCTGTCAGTTGTAGTAGCACAGGACATCGTTCCGTTATGCTGTGCCGCTATTTTCCTGGAAGCCCGTAAACATCCATACGGCATAAATGAAACTTTTCTTTATATTTTTAGATAAGAGAAATTTTAATTTCAATTTTACAGAAACACGGTCGCGGCTTTACACAGAGAGGGATTACAATAGGGCTGTAAGAAAACGGAACTGTATGAGAGAGGAAGAGTGACATGGAACTTGCAAAAAAGCAGACCGCGACCCAATCCCAAAAACTGATGGTATTTGTGCTGACCATGGCCCTGTACGGCCTGGCAACGCTGTTCACCGAGCTGATTCCCAGCTTCCAGGTGGGCGTTGTGGAGTTCTCAGTGGAGTACTTCCTGTTTATCCCCCTGACGCTGGCCATGCTCTTTGACCCCCTTTCCGCCGCCCTGGGCGCCGCCACCGGCGAGCTGGTGTTCAGCGAAATTATGCTGGGACAGTTTGGCGGCCTGGGAGAGCTGGAGAAGTTCCTCACCGTGACCATTGGCGTGTATGTAGCCGGCCGCATGGTGAAGAACCCCAAGAACTACAAGATGGTGGGCATCGCCGCCATCACCGGCACGGCGCTGCAGCTGGCCATGGGCGCTGTGGTGGACATCTGCAAGGTGCAGTTTGCCGTGGAGGATTTTGAGGCTGTGGCCGGCCTGCCGGAAAGCGTGTTCGCCACCGAGGGCTTTGCCTTCCTCAACGACCTGCTGTTCTCCGGCATCCTGTTCTGCCTGCTGCCCACGCTGTTCCTGGTGCCCAAGCTCTATGGGAAGATTGAGCCCCTGCTGGGCATGGCCCCCCGCACGGAAAAGACCTGGGTGGGCGGCGTCAGCCCCAAGGTGGTCTTGGGCTGCGTCATCGGCTTTGTGGCGGCTGTCGTGACTCAGCTTATCGCCAAGAGCGGCTTCTCCATTGTGGACTGGGAAGCTGACTGGGCTGGCAGCGGCACCGCTTTGGCCATCGGCCTGGTGGTGGCTGCGGCGCTGGCGGTAATCGTGCTGGCCGTGCTGAAATGGAAGGCCGGAAAGGACGGGACTACCGCGGGATGAACATCATCGAGATAGAGAACTTGACCTATTCCTATCCCGCCGCTGAAACGCCCATTTTAAAGAACATCACGCTACAGGTGGAAAAAGGGGATTTCCTGGCAATCGTTGGCAACAACGGCTGTGGGAAATCCACTTTTTGCAAGACCCTCAACGGGCTGATTCCCCACTTTATCACCGGGGAGTTTTCCGGGAAGGTGGTGGTGGACGGGGTGAACACCCTGGAGGCGGACGTGGGCGCCTTGGCCCAAAAGGCGGGATATGTGTACCAGGACTTTGAAAACCAGATTGTGCGCCCCACGGTGCTGGACGACGCCTCCTACGCCTGCCTGAACTACGCCATGGCGGACTATGTGGAGCGGGGCAAAGAGGCCCTGGCCCTGTGCGGGCTGGAGGGCCGGGAGGACGACTACATCTGGCAGCTTTCCGGCGGGCAGACCCATTTGCTGGCGCTGGCTGGAGCTGTGTCCCTGCGGCCGGAGGTGCTGATTCTGGACGAGCCCATCGCCCAGCTAGACCCGGGCCACGCCGACCGCATCTACCAGGTGCTCAAGGAGCTCAACGAGAAGCACGGCAAGACCATCATCGTCATCGAGCACCACACGGAATACATCGCTGACTACTGCAAGCACGTGATGCTCATGCGGGACGGAAACATCGCCTGGAAGCTGCCCACCAGCCAGGCTTTGCGCCGGGTGGGCGAGCTGCAGGAGTGCAACATCTTCCCACCCCAAGTGACACTGGCCGCGGACAAGCTGCGGCGCCAGGGGCGCCTCCCCTGGGAGCAGCCTTTGCCCACCACCATCCCCCAGGGGCTGGAGGCCTTCCGGGGCCTTGCCTACCGCCCGGCGGAACGGGCCCCCTCTCCCCCACCGGAGCAGGAACCTGCCCCGGCGGTGGAGTTCCAGCAGGTGTCTTTATCTTACCGCTCGGTGAAGGGGGCGGACCGGGTGGTGTTCGACGGGCTGGACCTGACCATCCACAAAGGCGACAAGGTGGCGCTGATAGGCTCCAACGGGGCGGGAAAATCCACCTTGCTAAAGCTGATGGTGGGGCTTTTGAAACCCGCCTCCGGGGACATCCGCCTAAACGGGGAGAGCATCCACCGGAAAAAGACAGAGGACCTCTCCCGGCAGATTTCCCTGGTGTACCAGAACCCGGAGCAGATGTTCATCAAGGACTCCATCCGGGCGGACATCGCCTTTGCCATGGAGGCCCGGGGCGTGGAGCACTATAAGGAGCGCACCCAGGAGCTGCTCGCCCGGTTCCGCCTCTCCCCGCTGCAGGAGCGGGACGGGCGGCTGCTCTCCGGCGGGCAAATGCGCCGGGCCAGCCTGGCCATTGGCGTGGCGCTAAACCCCGGCATTTTGCTGCTGGATGAGCCCACCGCCAACCTGGACATCGCCACCCGCAAGGAGATCCTGCGCACCTTGGGAGAGATGAAGGACATCACCGACACGGTGGTGATTGCCACCCACGACATGCAGCTGGTGTGCGAATGGGCCCAGCGCATTGTGGTGCTTTTGGGCGGCAAGGTGGTGGCGGACGGCCCCCGGGACGAGATTTTCGGGAACCGGGCGCTGCTGAAAGAGGTGGGCATCCGGCCGCCGGAAATCTTCTCCATGGGCCAAGCCTTGGAGGAGCGGGCGCTGTGCTACACCGTGGAGGAATTTACACGCTGCTTTGGGGAGGGCGCATGATGGAAATGGAAAGCAAGACAAAGAAAAAGCTCTCGGAGAACATTTTGGAAAAGTTCTCCATGGATTTTCTGCGGAACCAGGTGCTGAAAAACGCCTATGGCAACAATGACACCGTCATCGCCAAGCTGGACCCCCGCATTTTGATTATGTGGTACCTGTTCTTTGGGCTGGTGCCCTGGTTTGTCAACGACCTGTGGTTTTTGATGGCCTGCTTTTTGCTGGTGGTGGTCACCACCAAGCTGGCCCGGGTGGCGGGGCTGGTGCTGTTGGTGTTTGCTGTGGGAGTGTTCTCCCAGACGGGCTATCTGCTGCTGGTGTCCCTGCTCTTTGGGGGCAACGCCTCCACCATCGCGCCGCTGCTGGTGCTCAGCCTGAAGGTGGCCACCTGCTCTCTGGCCTCGGTGACGGTGTTCTCCGGCCTGGACCCGGACAAGCTCTCCAACGGCCTGATGTGGTACGGCTGCCCGGAGCGGCTCTCCTTTTCCATCTCCTACGCCTACCGGGTGCTGCCCATGCTGATGGAGGAGTTTCAGAACATCCTGCTTTCCTTCCGGCTGCGGGGCAACCCGCCCTCCCGGGAGGGCCTGTGGGGCAAGGTGAAGTACCTGTTCTACCAGGTGAAGGTGGTCATGCACGCCTTCTACCCCCTGATGCTCAACACCGCCAAGCGCTCCCGCACCACGGTGGAGGCTTTGGAGATTCGGGGCTACCGCAACGCCGCCACCAACAAGGCGGTGAAGCGGATGAAGCTGGCCACCTTAAAGGTGAGCACCAACGACCTGCTTTTTTTGGCCATCTCCCTGCTGTGGATTTCCCTGGCCATTCTGCTCTCCACTTTGATTTAGAAAAGAGGTATCCCCTTGAAACTGGATTTTCACACCCACGGCAAGCTGGCCAAGCGGCTGCCCTTCTCCACGGTGTACACCGACTGGCTCTTTGGCGAGGCCAAAAACGCCGGCCTGGACGCCCTCTGCCTGACAGAGCACTTCAACACCCTGCAATTTGACGAGCTGTACGGCTACCTCTCTGCCAGAAGCACCCGGGAGGGCGACGCCCTGGTGCTGGAAAACGGCCTGCGGGTCTTCCCCGGCATGGAGACGGACATCGCCGAGGGAGGGCACATTTTGTCCATCGGCCCGCTGGAGGCCATTCTGGAGCTGAACCAGCGCTTGGCCTCCCACAAGGCGCCGGGGAATTTCCTGCCCTTTGCGAGGCTGCGGGATTTGTTCGACCAATACCCGGTGGTGGTGGGCGGGGCCCATCCCTACCGGGAAGGGGGACATATCCCCCAGCTGCCCCGGGAACAGCTGGCCCGGTTGGATTTTCTGGACTTAAACGGCAAGGACCTGGCCACCAACCGCCAGCAGGCGGAGCAGCGCACCTATGGCCTGGGCAGCCAGCTGGGCATCCCGGTGGTGTCCGGCAGCGACACCCACCAGGCGGTGCAGTACGGCTGCGTGTGGACGGAGTTCCAGCGGGAGTGCTCCACAGCGGCGGAGCTGCTGCAAGAGATGCAGGCGGGAAGATATACCATCACCGTGTCGGAAAGCGCGGCGGAAAAGGTAAAAACCGCCAGCCTGCTGAAGCGGGCCCTGAAGGAGATTCATGCCCTGGGCGGGGACTATGTGGCGGTGCTCACCGGGCCGGAAAAGGACCAGGAGCACGGCCCCTCCTACGCGGAGCGGATCGCTGTTCATCACAAGGCGGTGGTGGTGGAATACGCCCCCAAGGCCGGAGCCATGGCGGAGGCGTTGGAGACTGCCGCCAACGAGATGGCTTTGCAGGGCTGGGAGCTGGTGTCCTCCACGGTAACGCCGGCGGCAAAGGGCATTTTGCTGTTCCGCAAGCGGGGCTCCGAATAAGCCGCGGCCCGGCTTGCATCCGCGGGCGCGTTCTGTTATACTGAAAATCACTGCAATGCCAACTGGGACGGAGGTAACGCCATGACCATACAATTCCCCCACATGCCGGAGCAAGTCACCCGCTCCGAGGCGGAGATTATCGACTACATCTCCAACAACCCCCGGGAGTTTCTCCAGGACTCCATCGGCGCGGTGAGCCAGAAGCTGGGGGTTTCGGGCACCACGCTGTCCCGGTTCGCCCGCCGGGTGGGCTGCGAGGACTACAAGGGCTTGAAGCGGCTGGTGTCCCAGCAGGAGCAGCCTGTGGGCCCTGCCGCCAAGCTGCTGGAGACCCAGCAGGGCTTTACGGTGGAAAACTGGATGCTGCGCCAGCAGCTCTGCCTGGAAAAGACCCTGGAGGGCCTGGACCCCCAAGTCTTTGCCCAGGCGGCCCAGGCGCTGCTGGACTGCCACCGGGTGTTCATCCACGCCAAAAGCGCCTCCGCCTCCCTGGGGCAGCTGCTTTTATTCCGGCTGCGGCGGCTGGGCATTGAGGCGATTCTGCTGCCCTCCGGCGGCTCGGAGGTGCTGGAGGGGCTTTCCCAGGCGCACTCGGACGATTTGGTGGTGCTGTTCAGCTTTTCCAAGGTCTCCCGGGAGGGCCGGATGATTTTGGAGTATCAAAAACAGGCGGGGTACCGCACCCTCGCCTTTACCAGCCGCAGCTATCTGCCGGAGCCGGACCGGGCGGACATGAACCTGTTCGTCTATCGGGGGGAGGCCAAGGAGTACCACTCTATGACAGCGCCCGCCGCCCTAATAGACGCGCTGGTGGTGGCGGTTTCTGAAAAGCTGGGAGACGAGGCGGTCCAGCGGCTCTCCAATCTCCACCGGCTGAAGAAGGCCTATGATGGCAATCGTTGATCCCGCTGGATTTCCCGGATTTTCAAAGAACCCTCTGCGGCTTTTGAACCGTTCCCCGGGAAGAGGACAGCGAAACGCAATAAAAAAAGCTGGACTTCCGGCAGCCGGTTTGGTTGCCGGAAGTCCTTTTGCTGTCTTGAGACCTGAATCTTCCCTTTCAATCAGGGGGAAGAAAAGAGGTCTTAGAAATAACCGTTTCTGATAAGTTTGGAAAAAAGACTGGAAGGGCTGTCCGCGTAAACTATACATCACATCCGAAGCAGTCTGCCCTATAACCGATGCCCCAATATGGAACAGCATGGCCTCACAAACCTGGGCCAGTGGATGACGTGGGCCGGGTCCCGGATGAAGCAGATACCCTTCTCCAAGACTTCTACATGAAGACAAGGGACAAGGGCGCGCTTAAACTGGGGCGTCTCCTATTCCCACTTTACGATTTTTCGCTTTCCTCCTTTCGGAAAGAAGAAAGACCGCCGCCCCGCGCGTGTGAACCAGAGCTTCTTCTGAGATACATCCCCATCGTGACAAGAAGCAGGCAGAGCAGCGCCGCCCCTCCCGCCAAAAGGAGCATGGCCTCCCGCTGCCGCTGTCTCAGGAGGTTGAGGAGCTCCGCGCAGCGGGCATTTTCCGCGAAAGCTGCCAGCCCTTCTTCCGCCAGCCGGAACAAGTTGCTGTAGTGGCCCCAAGCAAAGATATTGCCCGTTGGCAGCAGCGAAGAGGGCAGCTGGGTGCGGCCCAGCACAAGAACCAGGCCCACCCAAGCCAAAAAGCATCCCACGCCGCAGCCCAGGTACCAGGGCCAGCGCTTTCCGCGTCCCAGGGCCACGCAAAACAGGATGGCCAGCAGCAAGGTGGCAAGCGCCAGCAGGGCCGCCCACGCCAGCCACGGCAATCCGTTGAGCAGTTTTTCCAGCTCCTGGCAGCTGATTACAGTGCTTTGGGCGCGCAGCTCCTCCGGCGCCAGCTGGGCCAGCTCCCTTTCCGCCAGGAAAGGCTGGGTTACTTCCCGGCTGTACAAGGTGGCTTCCCTCTCCCCCAAGGGGATGGTAACGCCCTGCTCCAAGGGGGACGCCCCCGCCGGCATCCAGAGAAGGAGAGTGTCCGGCTGGGCCTGCCCCTCCTCCACAGGGAGGACGCGCTCCCCGTCTTGGAACGGCCGGGAGCCATACAGCACATACGCCTGGCTTTCATCCTCCATGACAAAGGCAGAGGCGCCCTCTGTGCCTATGACGTTCACCGGGACGCGTTTTGCCCACAGGCCCGCGGTCAAGCCCTGGCCCTCCTGGATGGCGTAGAGAAAGCTCTGCCCGTCTTCCCAGCGGATGGCGTCGGCCGGGATGCGCTGGCTCCCCACGGCATTGTCGTACCGGGGCGAGCACTCCCGGACCGGAACTGTCATCTGCCTTTCAATAAAGCCGGAGAGCAGCGTGCAGTTTATCAGCAAAACGGCGGCCACGACCAGCCCCCGCAAAAAGGCCTTGTTCATGGTATCACCCTACCCCTTCACTTCCGCCAGGGCAATCCCCTGGACCAGCTCCTGGTGGAACCGGAGGAACAGCAGCAGCGGCGGCAGCAGAGAGAGCAGGCAGCACACCAGCTGGGTGGCAGCGTCCTCTGTGCCCACATAGGCCACCGCCACGGACAAGGGATACTGGGCGGGCTCTTTCAGATAGGCCACCGGCTGTTCCACCATGTTCCACGCCTCTAAAAAGGACAGCAGCACCACGCTGGCCACGCCGTTTTTGCTCATGGGCACCAGGACTTTCCACAGGACCCGCACCATGTTGGCGCCGTCCAGCTGGGCTGCCTCCAGGATTTCATCGGGCACCGAGCGGAAGCATTGGGTCATGAGGAAGGTGCCCAGGGGCGCGAACATGGCGGGCAGCACCAAGGCCCACTGGGTATCCAGCAGGCCCAAAGCCCCCAGAATGCGGAAGTTTGGCACCAGCGTCACCTGGAGGGGCAAAACCATCACCACCAGCAGCAGGAAAAACCAGAAGTTCTTCCCGGGGAAGGCGTACTTGGCAAAGCCCAGGCCCGCGAACACCGACAGGACCACCTGCCCCGCCACGATAACGGCGCAGAGGAACAGGCTCCTCCAGAAGTTGAGAAGGTACTCCTGGGAGCCCAGGAACACGCGGTAGTACCCCTCCACCGAAAAGGCGGGCCCTTCCGCGAAAAAGCTGAGAACCAGCACATACACAAAGGGGCCGCCGATAACAACCAGCAGCAAGGCGGCAACCAGCCCCACAGCCGCAGCGCGCAGCTTTTTCATGAGCGGGCCGCCTCCTTCCGCAGCACCCACAGGGCGCAGACCCCCAGCACCAGGGTCAACACCAAGAACAGCAGCACAGAGGCCACGCTGAGGCGCTGGTAGTTCAAATTCTCAAAGGAATTGTTGATAAAGTGCTGAAGCATGTACACCGACGGGTGGGGGTGTTCCCCGCCCACCAGGAAAATCTCCCGGAAGCACTTGAAGGCGTTGATAAGGGAGAACACAAAGGCGATGAACAGGGCGTACCACATTTGCGGCATGGTGATGTAGCGGAAGGCCTGCCACCGGCCAGCACCCTCCACCTGGGCCACGGCGTAGTGGTCAGGGGGAATGGCCATCAGCCCCGCCAGCAGCAGCACCACCGCGTAGCCCGTGCTCTTCCACAGGTAGAGGATGAGCATCACCCAAAAGGCCGCCGGGGATTGAAGCCAATCCGCCAAGGACAGGCCCAGTGTGAGAAACAGCCGGTTTACCAGCCCTTCTCTGGAAAACAGCAAATCCACCAGCAGCACCGTGCCCGCCACGGGCATCACATAGGGCAGCAGGAACACCGTGCGCAGCAGCTGGAACCGCCGGGCCTGCCTTTTCAAAAACAGCGCCAGCCCGTAGGACACCAGCAAAATGACAGGCAGCCCTATGCCCAAAAAGCCCAGGGTGTTCCCAAAAGCCATGCGGAACATGTCGTTTTGAAACATCCGGCTGTAATTTTCCAGGCCCACAAACAGCTGGCTTTTCCCGGTGCCTTGGGACAGGGAGTCCCACACCACCTGGCCAAAGGGCAGCACGTAAAACAGCAGGAAGCCCAGCAGCAGCGGCCCGGCAAAGAGATAGCCCTTCCACGTCCGTTTCATACGCCTCACTCCGCCAATGTCATTTCCATGGTGGAAACGGTGCGGTCCACCAGTTCTTCCAGGGATTCTTCCGGCCTCTCAAAGTGCCAGGTTTCGTACAGGTTGTAGATGTCCAAATCCAAATCGGAGTAGACCTTGGCGCTGTCGATGCGGTCTAAGGCCACTTGGAAGGAGGCCAGGGTGCCAGGCAGCAAGCCGCTGTCCTCCGCGTATTGGAGGAGGACCCCATCTTTTACAGGGATGGCAAGAGAGCCGTTGTCGCCGTAGTCGAACATGGTGCCGTAGTGCATGCCGTTCACCTCAAAACCCTGCTGGGTGACAAGCTCCGGGCTATACAGCAGCTCGATGAAGTCGAAGGCCTCCTGGGGATGGGCCGCGTTGGCGTTGATGGCAGCGTAGAAAGTCACCGCGGCAGTGACGCCCCCCTGTGGGTTGGGTATGGGCAGGACGGCGTACTCCGTTTCCTCTCTGGCAAGGCTCATCAAGTGGTTAGCGCTGATGAATCTGCCGCCGCCCTGGTACAAGGCCGGAGATTGGGAATAAGCCTCGTCCTGAAACGCCGAAAAAGCGTCCGCTTGTTCTATTGCCTGCTGCAAGGAGTCTTGGATAACCAGCAGGTTCTGGTCCGTGTAGTCTGCCAAAAGCCCCAGGCAGTCGGGAAATAGCCGGAACGTGCCCCACGCCATGATGCCCTTGAGGGCCTCCTCGTCACTTTGAAGAAGCTCATCCAGAGTGGTGAAAACATAAGCCGGGTCGTTTAAGATGGATGGGTCTAGAATCAGCCCCGAAAAGGTGTAGGTCAGAGGCAGCAGGAACCGGCCCTCCCCGGTGACACCCACGTCCATCACCGTCTGGTTGCAGCTTTCCAGGTCGATGATTTCGCTGCTTTGGGCCATGTCCTCCAAATCCAAGAAAAGGTGGGAATACATGCTTTTTTCCACGTTGGGGAAGAGTGCCTCCAATGGTTCCCCAGAATCCGTCACCGTCCCGGGAACGGTGGCATCCAGGATAAAGGCGTCCGGCCCCTCCCCCGCCATGATTTCCGTGCGCAGGCGGGTCAGTTCCGTCTCCCGGTCCTCGGTGTTATTGGGCAGCACTAAAAACTCGTACTCCGTCTCCACCCCTGTGGCCTTCAGGTAGTTTTCCAGTTCGTAGGCGTCCTGTTCAAAGCTGTCCTCGATGCACAGCACCACCGGGTCTCCCTCTTGGGCGGTGGAGCTGGCGGAAGCCTCGTAGCCGCTGGGCTCTGGGGGCTGGGGCGTTTCCTGGGTTTGGCAGCCGGCCAGGGCACTCCAGGCAAGCAAACAGACAGTCAGCAGCAAAGCGAGCTTTTTCATAGGACAACCCCCTATTCTATCACACCTCTATGCAAAACATTTTTGTAGAAGAAGTATATCATTTTCACAAGGGGATGTCAATGTAATATATAGTATAACTACAAAATCTCCAGGCAAAGACAATGCAACAGTTCGATGTCGCGCAAACACAAGTCACATTATTAAGAAAAAGGTGCGATGATTCGGGAGCGATTGATGGAATGAACGCTTTGGAAAGAAGTATCCGGGGAGATTCCCGCGCGTTTTTTACTCGCGCTTGAGGATATATGCAGTAGTGGGCAAATCTCCGGAAAGGTAAAACGCGGTTTTGCCGTCGACCGTCTCCCCTGGGATCTCCCCAAGTTCATTTCCATACACGTCCAGGGCCGTGAGGGTGGCGTTTCCTGTCACGATGAGGCTCCCCTCCCAGGTGTCGGCGTACAGCTTGCCCTGGAAAGCGCAGGCGGTGAAGGGCACGCCGGGGAAGAACTCCACGGGGCTTTGGGTGGTTTCATCCATCCCGGTCTCCCCCATGGCGGTGAGAAGAACTTTCCGAGAGGATGCCAGGGGTTTTCCATCCAGGGAAAGGGCGGAGAGGGACAGCCGCTGGTTCTCTGCCTGGGCGGTAATCCCCTGGCCCAAGGGAATGTCACCGTTGGGCTGGCCGCTGAAATAGGCGCACTTTTCCGATTGAATGGCAAACTGGGCGTGGTCCGGGTCGAACACCAGCTCCCCTGTTTGGGAGATAAGCTTCCCGTCCACAAAGCCTGTGCCCTCCGGCAGCACGCCCCACCGATGCAGGGCTTGGGTCAGATAGTGGGCGAAGGCCCGGTAATCCCCGGCGCCGGAAAGGGCTTGGATGTCCGCAAACACCAGGTCCTTGCCCAAGGTCACGCCGGGATGGAGCTTTTCCCCACCCTGTGCGGCAGCAGGTAGGCGGGACTCGTCCCGGAACTGCCGGAAGGCGTCCCGCCAGGGAGACCAGGCATAGGTCACCCCGTGTTTTGCCTGGGACAAGTCGCCGGTGTTGACGAAGCCTGCGTTCACCGCCACATCGGCGGAACCAGTGTAGGCCTCGCCGCCGTCTAAAAATACGCTGGCGGTGTTCATCACATAGGGAAGGAAACAGTTGGGCATCATGTGGCCGTTGGGCAAAGTCAGCAGGTCTTCCTGGGTGTAGACGATCTCCGCCGTGGCGCTGGCGGGAGCCACCAGGCCTTTGAGGAACACCTCTGCCAGAAAGCCCCACTGGCAGATGAGGGAGGGATCGTTGTAGGCGTCGAAGATGTTGAGGATCTCGCCGGCGGGCTGGTCGTTCCACTTCTCCGAAGTGTGGTGCGCGTAGAGAATGAGGCCGTCCCAATCGTTTAGGCAGGCGTAGGCCGCCATCTGCACAAAGGCGGTGGAATGGAAGGGATAAGCGCCATACTCGTTCCATTCGCTGAGCACAAAGGGCTTTCCGGCAACCACAGCGGTGGCGCCCAGGCTTAACAGGCTGGTGCGGGCCGCTCCGTACCCCTGCTGCATGGTCAGGGGGTTCATGGAGACATATTCCTGCAGCCCCCCAACGATGTACGTGTTGTTTTGTACCGGCAGAATGGGATGGTTGAAGTAGGAGTTGTTTTCCATCAAGTCCCCATCTGTGTGCCCATAAACGTCCGCCGCCCCGCCCAGCAGGTTGCTGGTGGCGATGGGCGCTTTGGCCCCCAGGGCTTTCAGGAAATCCTTCATCTCACGATAGAACCGGCGGTTCAGCTGGATGCCGAACTCCATGGTGTCGGCGTACCGGGCGGGGCTGTTCTCACCGCCCCAGTCCCCCGTGGGCTCGTTGACCGGCTGCACAAATCCCCCTTCCGCGATGCGCACGGTGCCGGCTGCTGGGTCTTCGTCCTCCCCCAAGGCACAGACGCCCTCATAGGTCCAAGCCTTCTGCAGCTTTTCCCGGCTGCCATATTTCGCCAGCAGGAAGTGGCCGAACTTCTCCAGCAGCTCTTTCCTGTAGGGGGCCACCCCTGGCAGATCTTTCACATCTGCCGTACCTTTTATGGCGGAGTCCTCGTTGTTGATTTGAATGGTCATCACCGCCGGGTCGTCCAGCAGCCGGGTACCGGTATAGGGGTTTACATGGCAAAGGAGTTTTTGGGCGTACTCCTTTTGCAGCTCGATAAGCCGCCGGTTTACCATGGTGTAGCACTTCAGGCAGGAGCCGGGCTCTCCGGGATAATCCAAGCCGTCCCCCTCCTGGAAGGCCCGGGCTACAATGAGATCGATGTGCAAGTAGATGCCATGCTCCTTCAGCTTGGCCCAGAAGTAGTCGAACCGGTCCAACCCATCCGGGTGGAAAGTGCGGGTAGTGCCGCTTTCATAGTCCAGCAGGGGCGCTTCCCGGCAGGAGGACCAGCTTCCCGGTTCGTCCCCAATGGGGGCGTCGGCTGCGTGAAGGCGGATGACGTTCACCCCCAGGCTGGCGAAGCGGGCGGCCAGCTTGTCGGCGGTTTCATGGTCTGGCGTGTTGGAGCGGGTGGGCAGGTTGAACCCAATAAAGCGGGCACGCGTGCCGTCCGCGAAATAGAAGTGGCCGTCCTTTACGGTGACGTGGCCGTGCTTGCCCGCCGGGGCGTCCAGCAGGTGGGAGAAATCCAAAGCTCCCACGTTGGGGGTGGCTTTGTCAATGGCGATATGCTGTTTCATGTGTGATCTCCTTTCAGCGGTGTTTCCGGGCGGCTTTAGCCGCAGCTTTTGCTTGTTTTTTCGCTTGCTTTTCCAAATACTTCCTGTTTTCCGTGTCAAAGTCCAGGCCCTTTCGCTGGCAGAGGGCTTTTAGGTCGGCGATGCGGTCGGCCTCGTGTTGGGCGGCCAATGCCTCCCGCTCCCGGCGTTCCAGCTCCTCCGGCTCGATCCACTCCCCGCCCTGGGCCAGGACAGCTTGTTTCTTCCGGTCTAAAAGCTCCTGGTTGATCCGGGGCATCTTCTTCTCCACATCCACGAAGGGCAGCAAAATCAGATAGACCGTGGCGCAGATGAGGTCAAACAGGTAGAAGGCCAGCACCATGAACTGTTTCACATCGGTGCCGGGCACCACACCCTGGGCGTCCACAAAGCCCATCTTCAGAATGGTGGACTCATACCCGCCGGCAAAGGGGGCGTAGATTATAGTCTGCACCGCCCCGATGATGGACACTCCCAACAACCCCTCCAGCCGCAGGTGGGAGCGGAACTCCACACTGTCAAAGGCAAAGCACAACAGGGTAGCGAACACGTAGTTGTTGGGGATCAGACCGCCCTGGCGCAGGAACCCGGCTGTGATGGCGATGGGCAGGTTGGAGGGGAACAGCAGCCCCAAAATGCTCCCCGCCAGGATGCAGGCGTACCCGATGTAGGTGAAGTTCCGGATGCCGATTTTCCGTGCAACGGGGTAGGCAAAGATAGCCCCCAACCCCAGGGGAATACCGGTTGCAATTTGGTAGATGGTGAACATCATGGGGTCGTCCGCGCCGCCCAGCAGGAATTTCACATAGAAGTACTGGACGTTGCCGCCCTTGAAGTTGTCCACGATACCGGTAAAGGTAGCCAGCACCGTCAAGATGACGTAGTACTTATTGGAGAGCAGGGCCCGCATCTGGTCCAGCAGAGGGACGCTGTTCTCCCTGGCAAGGCCCACCTCCACCGCCATGTCCTCGGTGATGCGCTCCCGGGTGTAGAAATACTCCAACAGCAGCAGGGGGATGGCGGCGATGCTTAAACATAGCATGAGGACAGGGTATCCATTGATGTCCTTTTCCAGCCACATGGGCAACAGCACCATGTTGATGACCATGCCGATGACCACTCCGGAAATCAGCGTCCAGGACATCTGCCGGATAAACTGCACCTGGGTCTTCTCTTTCGGATCCCGAGTGGTAAGAGAGCAGATGTTGCTGCGGAACAGGTAGAAAAAAGACGACCCCACCGTGTTGTAGCAGATAAGTAAAAAGAAGAAGTAGTACCAATAGGAGCCGCCCAGGTCATTCCCCGGGAACAGGAAGATGAAGCACCCGATGGCGATGGTGACAAAGCCAAAAATCAGGTGCCAGGGACGAAAGCGCCCTTGCCTGGATTGGGTGTGCTGAATAAGCCATCCCACAAATATGCCCCAAACCACCGCCAGGATCTTCGTGACGGTCATCACCACTTCATACTGGTGGCCCATCACCCGCACCATCTCCAGGTTTTCCACACCGTAGATGGCGCCGGTCTGCTGGGTGAAGAACTTTTCCACCAAAGCGGCGATGGTGTTCACCACAAAGATGAGTCCCAGAGGCCCTACTAGGTGGCCCAGGATTTCCTCCTTTTTTGACAGGGTACGGGATTGTACCCGTGAATCCATGAAGGGCTTTTCAAACAGGCCGTGGCTGAGCAGCTTGCTTGTTCTTGTCATAGCGTCTTTCCTCCTCTTCTCAGCTGCGTTTTCTTCATTATAAGAGGCGAAGCTTGAAAAGTATTTCAAGTGAGGCTATAATTTTATAAATTTGGATAAGGGAGGCGCAAAATTTGGAACTGGATCTGTTTTGCCAGCTGTTCTACGCCAGTCACTTCATCCCCATGGCCCTGCTGCATAAGGGGGAGATTCAAAAAAGCTATGCCAGCATAGAGCGGCCCTTACCCCTCTATGGGAAAATTCTTGAGCAGGCAAGGGGGTTCTCCGGGGCGTGCCAAGTAGTCTCCACGGAGGAGCTGGGCCTTTATGGATTGGTAGACGCCGGGGCGCAGACACTACTGCTGGGCCCGGTATTCAGCCAGCCTGTAACGGAAAAGATGGTCTCCATCTTTGCCAGGCATAACGGCATTGGCAACCGGGACTGGTCTGTCCTCTACTGGCTGCTGGCTGGAGTACCCCGGTACACCTACAATCAGTTTTATAACCTGCTGCGGTTTCTGGACCTCACCCTAAACGGACGAAACCCTGAGGAAATCGAGGCCATCGTACAGGAGGCTTCAGCGGTTTCCCAGCCAGATTCCGTAAAAGCCCGGCAGGCAATGCGGAGCCCCTGGGAAGAGCGCCGGCATGAAACGTTCCAAGTGGAGAATATGATTCTCGCCACCGTGCGGGATGGGGACGTAGATGCCTTGAAAAAACTGTTGGATACCTTGGGAAAGGTTGGCAACTTACGGGAAGGTAAAGTTGCGGACACCCCATTGCGCCAAGCCAAGAATATCTTTCTGGGGCTGGTGTCCCTGGTGGGCAAAACGGCGGCCATCCCTGGTGGGATGGATGACGAAGAAGCCTATACCCTCATCGACCTGTACGCACAGGAGTGTGAACAGGCCCCCACAGTGGAGGCGGTAAAGCTGCTGCAATACAATATGCTGCTGGATTTCACCCAGCGGGTGGCCAGGGAAAAACTGCCTCCCCACCTCTCTCCGGAAATTACGCAGTGCGTGCAATTCTTGCGGGGCCACTTATTCGGAACAGTCGGCATCGACGAGGCCGCTGGATGGGTGGGAAAAAGCAGGGCCTGGCTTACGAGGAAGTTCAAGGAGGAGATGGGGCAGAGTTTTGGGGAGTTTCAATCCTACCTGCGAACCCAGGAGGCCAAACGCCTGCTGCGGTACACGGACATCAGTCTCAGCGAAATCGCGGGGATGCTTGGATTTTCCAGCCAAGCGTACTTCCACTCATTTTTCAAGAAAGCAGTGGGCATGACGCCCTCAGAGTTTCGGAAACAGTAAAGCGAAGAAAAGGTGAAGGGAGGGTTGGACACGCTGCTCTTCGTCAATCTAAAACCGCGTAGACCCAAAACGGCGGAAAATTGACTCTAAACTTGCAAAAAACACAGTTTTATGTGGTATAAAAAATGATATCTCTCGCCGCCGTTAATGCGGTTAAATTTGCAATAGAACCTCCAGAAACAAAATGGCCTCCGCTTGTTTCTGGATACTTGAACACTGCGCCACAGACAGCGGCTTGATTGAACATTTCCTATGCGAAATCATCTTCGCAGTAGGACGCTTGACTTTTCTTAACAACTCCGTTCAGCTGGCTTTGCTATTTCAGTTGATTTGCCATTTCCCTCATATAGAGAGGAATGTCCAATGCCTGTGGGCAGTGTGCTGTACAGTTTCCGCAGCCAATACAAGCCGTAGGCATTTTTTCTTCTGGCAATGCTTTCAAACGGAACAGTCGCCACGTTGCCATATCGCTGTTTCCCAATGCGGCGGCTTCATCGCGATAGTCATTGTAAGCAGACAGGAGCGAAGGTATATCCAATCCTTGCGGGCAATTACCACAGCAATACCGGCAGCCGGTACAGGGAACCGCTATCTTCTTGCGGAGTATACGGCTGATTTCTTCTAACTTTGACAATTCTTCGTCGGTCAACGGATATTTTAAAGCCGCAGTGCTTACGTTTTCCTCAGTCTGCCGCATATCGGACATACCACTTAAAACTACAGCTACCCCCGGTAGATCCATCGCAAAGCGAAGTGCCCATGCAGCCGGGGAAACATCTGTTTTCGGGAGAAGCTGTAAACATTCTTCGGGTAAATTTGCCAGCATACCGCCGTGAACAGGCTCCATAACCATAACAGGAATGCCATGCTCTTTCAAAAATTCATATTGCTGCTTTGCGTTTCCCTGGTACCAGTCATAGTAATTCAACTGAATCTGCACAAAATCCCAGCTATTCTTTTTAAGAAGCTCTTGCAGGCAATTCGGTGTGCCGTGAAATGAAAAACCTAAATATTTGATTTTCCCCATGCGCTTCTGTTCTTGAAAATAGGGGATACAGCCGCAGGCTTCGTAATCTCTGGCTGTTAAGTCGGTAATTCCATGCAGCAAATAGAAGTCGATAGATTCTGTTTGCAGCCGGTTCAGCTGCTCCGAGAACTGAGCTTTGTAATCGGGGTTTGCCTGCACATTGAATTTATCCGCTATATAGAAGCTATCCCGTGGGTATTTTGAAAGCGCCCGTCCTAAAACCACCTCGGATTTGCCGCCGTGATAAATGTAGGCAGTGTCGTAATAGTTTACGCCATGTGACATACAATAGTCGATTACCTTTTGCGCGTTTGGTTCGTCAATGGGGCCGGCAAATCCCGGTTCTGTCTGCGGCAGGCGCATAGCACCCAATCCCAATTTGGATAGTCTTATTCTCTCTTTAAACATTTCGTATCTCATTTTTTCCTCCCGTCCAATATAATTGAATGTTCGTTTATTTAAGTGCCGAAAAAGAAAGCACCGGGGCGGTGCCTCTTTTTTAACGTTTGATTGCGTCCCAACACATTTGAAAGACGATTTCAAAATCCACATCTGGCAGCATGGATTTTTCCTTTCGCCATTCCTTAAAAATCTGCTGAATAGGATAATAGCAAAAACCAATCAGGAGAGCCGGGGAAGTTTGCTTCAAAATCCCCTCCTGTACTCCGCGCTGGAAAATTTGGATTGTATTGTGGTTATACTGTTCAAGTTCTTCCATCATTTCCTCTGTCGCCATTGGTGAGTTACACGCTTGCTCAATGAATAGAAATTCGTCCGTGTATTCTTTCATATAGCGGAGCAGATTTTTACAGAGCTTTCTGACTGCCTCCTGTACATTCTCCTGCGGGCAAATATTCTTGCTGCATTCCTCTATCATTTGCTTTTTCACGTCCAGATAGACTTTGCGGAACATATCCTCCTTGTTTTCGTAGTAGACATAAAGGGTCGCAGCAGATAGCCCGGTGGCTTTCGCTATCTTCGACATCGAAATATTGGCAAAACCAATCTCGTTGATAAGAGCTATAATAGCTTTGGTAATTGCCGCTTTCTTATTTTCATCTTTCATTCTCATATGGGTATTATAACCGAACGTTCATTTTATTTCAATAGGGAATATTCGACGGATGAAGCGTTTTTTTACGGAACATGGGGCTGCTGCCTAGTGGTTTTTTACGCCACCTTATCTTCACCCAGATAATTTCATCTCAACTGCACCGGTGTTCTGCTCCCTTACTCTTGAGTCTACCCCCTCCCTTTCTTCGAGGTAAGCGAAAGGGCCAGGATTGCTCCCGGCCCTGCATAGAGGTAAAATTTGAAAACACGTGGGACACCAAAACAAACCATTTACCAACTGTCATTCCTGCACGTTAATGATGACCTTCATGGTGGTTTCCCGGTTTTCGTCGATATACTTGTAAGCCTTCAGATAATCCCGAAAGGCGAAGTGCTTGGAGATCAGTGGTTTCAGCTGCACCTTGCCCTGGTTCACCAGGTCGATGGCGGTGAGGTAGTCTTCGTTCCGGTACATCATGGAGGTGTTCAGGTCCAGCTCGTGGTCGTTAAGCACCGCCAGGTCAATGTCTCCCCGGGTGGCGAACACAGCCACCAGCAGGATGGTGCTGCCCTTGCGGGCGTTGGCAATGGCCTGGCCCATGGTGACGTTGTTGCCGGCACAGTCGTAGATCACGTCGGCTTTGTCCGGGCCAAAGCACTGGACAAACGCTTGGGCGAAGTCCTTCTCTCGCGTATTGACGCATACATCGGCCCCGCACTCTTTTGCCTTTTCCAGGCGAATGTCAGACACGTCCGTAATCATCACTTTCCGCGCCCCCAGGCCCTTGGCAACCTGGGCCACCAAAATGCCGATGGGGCCCGCCCCCAGCACGCAGATGTCCTTGCCCTCCACATCGCCAGCCTGACGCACCGCGTGAACAGCCACCGCCAAGGGCTCAATCATAGCGCCTTCATCCAAGCTCATGGATTCCGGCAGGGGTGTAACCTTTTTGGCGTCCACAGCAAAGTAGTGGGAGGCAACCCCCGTGGTCTGGAAGCCCATCACTTTCAGTTCCTCGCACAGGTTGTACTTGCCGTGGCGGCAGGGCCAGCACTTGCCGCACACCATCTGAGGCTGGATGGTCACCTTCTGGCCCAGAGCAAAGCCGGCAACCCCCTCGCCCAGAGCGGCAATCTCCCCAGAGACCTCATGCCCCTGGGTGATGGGATATTGGGTGAAGGGGTGCTCCCCGTGATACACATGGATATCCGAGCCGCACACGCCAATCTTCTGGATTTTCACCAGCACCTCGCCGGGCTGGGGCTTGGGAGTGGGCACTTCCCGAAATGCAATCTCACCAGGCGCGGTCATCACTTGCTGCAACATGGCACATTTCTCCTAAAAGGTAGATTTCTTCGGCATCAGTATAGCATAGCAATGAAGAAAATGGAAGACTCTTTTGCTGCTTTGTGAGAGGGACCTCCCCTGGGCTGTGCTGTGTAAAATGCCCTCTTCGTATCCAGACAAAGTGAGTCCGTCAGAGACGGCTCCCGAAGCCACCAGGAAGGCAGCTCCTCTTGAAAATGGTGGATGATGTCACCTCAGCTCCTAACCCGCTGAGGATAGAACACCTGCACTGGCTCTTGTCTTACCCAAGGGCGCTTCCTTATTGAAAAACAAAGGGAACAGCCATCCTACCGTAACCGTCACCTCCAGCCCCGTAGTAGACAAAGGAACCAACCATCCTTGGGGATAGCTGGTTCCTTTGTATGTAAGTTAAACAGGTTGGACACCGAAATGTTCGTGTCTTTGTTACACCAGTTCCAG
>OFMJ01000312.1_pt1 | contig 56241 bp, 46 predicted proteins | sample 1541801 | NCBI WGS metagenome assembly OFMJ01 (sample SAMN04209234, study PRJEB22552) | human gut metagenome | biome: gut; material: feces | host: Homo sapiens | place: USA: Oklahoma
GAAAGCCGGACTGGCTGTCCGGCTTTCCTGTCCAAATTTATTGTAATAGGAGTGAAGCAATATAGAAGTAAAAGTACCAAAGGAAATCCGGGATTATCAGGAGTCCATCTTTTTTGGACTTTCCACCCGACAGTTTATCTGTTCCTTGCTTGCAGTAGGGGTAGCAGTCGGTCTGTATTTTGGTTTGCGCCCGCTGATTGGCAGCGAAGAAGTTGGCTGGATGTGCATTCTTGGAGCAGCTCCATTCGCTGCCTGCGGCTTCTTTAAGTACCATGGGATGACCGCCGAACAAGTGGCATGGGCTTGGTTTAAATCAGAATTTCTGTATCCGAAAAAGCTTGTGTTCAAGTCTGAGAATCTCTACTATGAAGCCTTGAAAGACGCCATTGCAGAGGGCGAAAAACCGCCCCGTAAAAGGAAAAATCGTAAGTCTCAGCCACCAGCTGGGAAAGAACAGTAACCTTTACATTTTTCGTACAGAAAGGACGGATGCCTATTATCAAAACGCTTCTCAAAGCAACGAAATTAGAGAAAGAGAAATTCACAATCCCGAAGTCCGTACAGGACGCCATCCCCATCCAGCGCATCTGGCCGGATGGGATTTTTCAGGTAGGAAGCAGGTTTTCCAAAACCTTTTCCTTTACCGATATTAACTATCAAATCGCCGGCAAAGAGGACAAAACAGCGATGTTTCTCGATTACTCAGAGCTCCTCAATGCGCTGGATTCCGGTGCCAGCGCCAAGATCACCATCAACAACCGGAAAATCAATAAAGCGGAATTTGAGAAATCCCTGCTGCTTCCGATGAAAGAGGACGGGCTGGACCATTTCCGCAAAGAGTACAACGAAATGCTGCTCTCAAAGGTAACCGGTACCAACAACAGTGTGGTGCAGGACCGTTACATCACCATCACGGTAGCGAAACGGAATATCGATGAAGCCCGCACCTATTTCTCCCGTGTGGGTACGGATCTGATCACCCATTTGTCCCAGCTTTCCTCTATTGGACGGGAACTGGACGCCGGAACCCGCCTGCAGGTGTTCCGGGATTTCTTTAAGGGCAATGAACCTGCCGCTTTTGCCTTTGATCTCAAGGAACAGATGAAAAAGGGGCACAGCTTCAAAGATTGGCTTTGCCCGGACAGCATGGAATTCCAGAAAGACCACTTCCGCCTGAATGACCGCTGGGGCAGGGTTTTGTATTTACAGGGCTACGCCAGCTATATCAAAGATTCCATGATTGCTGAACTCTGTGATATGGACCGCAGCCTCATGCTCTCCATTGATATTTTACCTGTTCCCACCGATGAAGCAGTAAGGGAAATCCAGAACAAGCTCTTGGGTGTGGAAACGAATGCGGCAAACTGGCAGCGAAAGCAGAACGCAGCCAACAACTTTTCCGCTGTCCTTCCTTACGACATGGAACAGCAGCGAAAAGAAACCAAGGAAATGCTGGACGATCTGACCAACAGGGATCAAAGAATGATGTTCGGTCTCGTGACTATGGTCCATCTGGCTGACACCAAGGAACAATTGGACAGTGATACAGAAACGATCCTTACAACAGCCAGAAAACATCTGTGCCAGATGAACGTCCTGCGCTGGCAGCAGAAGGATGGGCTGGATACTGTGCTTCCTTATGGTTTGCGCAGAATCCAAGCCATCCGTACCCTGACCACCGAAAGCACCGCTGTGCTGATTCCTTTCCGAGCGCAGGAAATCATGCAGACCGGGGGCATCTACTATGGGCAGAACGCTGTTTCCAAAAACATGATTGTAGCCGACCGCCGCAAGCTTCTAAACGGGAACAGCTTCCGCCTTGGTGTTTCCGGCTCTGGTAAATCCTTCAGCGCCAAAGAAGAAATCGTGAGCATTGCGCTGTCCACCAATGATGATATCCTGATTCTGGACCCAGAGTCGGAATTTGGGTTCTTGGTAGAAGCGCTTGGCGGGGAAATTATTCGGATTTCCGCAGCTTCCAACACCCACCTGAACGCTCTTGATATGGACAAAGCCTACGGTGACGAACGCAACCCGCTGATTGAAAAATCAGAATTCATTCTCTCGTTGTTCGAGCAGTTAGTAGGGGCAGGAGGTGTGTCTGCCAAAGAAAAATCCATTCTGGACCGCTGCACCTATGATGTGTACCGGGAGTACATGGCAAACAACTATGAGGGTGAATCTCCCACGCTGAAAGATCTGTACCATTCCCTCTTAAAGCAGCCGGAACCGGAAGCCAGAGGGCTGGCGCTTTCCTCCGAGCTGTTTATCACCGGCAGTTTGAACACCTTTGCCCAGCACACCAATGTAGACACCAAAGCCCGCATCATCGCCTATGATATCCGTGAATTGGGCGAACAGCTCATGCCCATCGGGATGTTGGTCACCCTTGACGCGATTTTCAACCGTGTGATCCAAAACTGGAAGAAAGGAAAAACCACATGGGTATTTGCCGATGAGTTTTATCTGCTGTTCCGATACCAGTACAGCGCCGATTTTTTCTACAAGCTGTGGAAGCGCATCCGAAAATATAACGGCCTTGTGACAGGGCTCACGCAGAATGTCGAGGAGCTGCTCCGTTCCGATACTGCCCGCCTGATGCTGGCAAACTCGGAGTTCCTGCTCCTTCTGAATCAGTCTTCCACCGACCGGGATGAACTGGCGAATCTGCTCCATATCTCGGACACCCAGCTTGGCTACATCACCAATGTAGCGGCTGGCTGCGGTCTCATCCGCTGTGCTGGCAACATTGTACCGTTTGAAAACAGCTTCCCCCGCAATACCCGTCTGTACCAGCTGATGACCACCAAGCCGGACGAAGCACTGAGGGGGGTGTAAACCTATACATGAAACAACATCGCAGCAGGGAGCCTCCTTTGGCTCCCTGTATCTTTTTTAGGAGGTATGCCATTGAAAGAAATTAAGACCAAACCGGAAGGTGGAAAACCAAGGCTTTTGGATAGTGCCGCCAAAGCCCCAAAAACCGCAATGAAGGATGCATGGCTGAAATCCAAGGAGAAAGCCGTATCGGAATTGAAGGGGACGCCTTTTGCCAGCCAGCAGGGAGAAACCTCCAACGCCCCCGCCAACAGCGCCGGGGATCAGATGCTGTCCGGTATCGAAACCACCGCAAAAAAGAGTGCCAACATTACCTATCGGGGCGGGAAAAAACTGGCGCAGACCACCGCTCGGAAAGTCAAAGAAAAAAGAGAAATTTCCCGTACCCTCTCGGAAGCGAAAAACGCTGGCAGCAAAGCAACGGAGATCACGAAGGATACCGCTTCTAAAATACGAACCAAAAATACCGCTGCCAAGGCGGTCAAAGGAAAACCTCAAAAAGCAGTGAAAACCGCCAGCCGTTCTATGAAAGGTGTGAAGAATAGCGCTAAAGGTATCAAAACTGCCCAGCACTCGGCAAAGACTGCACAGCAGGCAGCCAAGACAGCGCAGAAAACAGCGCAGGCCACTGCAAAAGCGGCACAAAAAGCCGCACAGGCCGCCAAGGCTACTGCGAAAGCAACAATTGCAGGAGTTAAAGCGGCGGTCCGTGTAACTATAGCAGCGGTTAAAGCAACCATTGCGGCTGTAAAGGGGTTGATTGCTGCCATCGCTGCCGGAGGTTGGGTAGCTGTAGTGATAATCTTGTTAATTTGTTTGATTGCCCTGATTGTCGGTTCCTGTTTCGGCTTATTTTTCGGTTCGGATTCTACGGGAACCGGCACCAGCGTTACGCAGGCTGTGACAACTTTAAACGGGGAATTTCAGGCACACATTCAAGAAATTGAAGATAGCAATAGCCATGATCGGGTGGAGTTTACTTCAAATGACGGAGTGCTTTCTATCAACTGGGAAGATGTTCTCGCTGTTTTTTCAGCCAAGGTGACCGGTGCGGAAGATGGCGCTCAGGTAGCTTCTTTGGATGACACTCAAGTTCAGCAGATGCGGGATATTATGTGGGAGATGAATGCAGTGTCTTCCAGCACCCGTACTGAGAGCCATGAAGTGGAAGTTACCGAAGTAGACGAGGACGGAAAAGAAACTACCCGCACCGAAACGGTAACGGAAACCATTCTGGAAATCTCTCTAACACATAAAACAGCGGAGGAAATGGCGCAGCAGTACAATTTCAATGCCAGACAGAATGAATATTTTGCTTTAATGTCGGAGCCGGAAAATCAGAATCTGTGGGCAGAACTGCTGGGTGGTTTTAGCAGCGGCGGCGGTCAGATCATGAATCCAAATACTGATTGGGAAGGGACCGGGATTTTCCAATGGCCTCTTCCGCAAAGTTATACCATTACCTCATGGTTTGGATACCGTGAGGACCCCTTTACTGGAGAAATTGCCTACCACAGCGGAACCGATATTGGAGCGCCGGGTGGTACACCGATTCTGGCAGCGGCAGATGGCACAGTTACCATTGCCAATGCCATCGACTCTTGGGGCGGTGGATATGGATATCATATCAAGATAAGCCACAATGATACTTTTGACACCTTGTATGCCCACTGCTCCTCTATCTGCGTGACCGTAGGACAGGAAGTGAAACAGGGCGAAGTGATCGGCTATGTCGGTACCACCGGCAATTCTACCGGAAACCACCTGCATTTTGAAGTCTGGCAAAATGGAGAGCGTACCGATGCGCTTGGATATTTTAAAGCGAAAGGTTAAGCGTTTCGCAAATCAGAAAATAAAAGTGCAGAAGTTGCTTATTAGCAGCTCCTGCACTTTCATCCACAAAACAAATCTATAGTTCCGCAATCTTTTTTTTTTGGCACACACGGCAGATATACCGATTCTGAAATTTCAGCAAATCTTGTGTTGAACCACAATGGACACACGTGTTTTCATGTGCTTTCAGACGTACCTCACCGGCATCGGTATCGTAGTAGATGTCCAAAAGCGTTTCCTCATGCCAATTTAGTGCGTTGCGCACTTCTATTGGCAGCACAACACGTCCAAGACGATCCATAGCTCTTGCTTGATTTAGTTTAAGCATTTTCTTTGCCTCCCTTCAAGGTTGGATATATCCTACTATATCACATATCGAATAGTGGGACAAGTCCCACTCATTACAATTTCAAATTGGGCATAATAAAAAAAGATGGATATATCCCACTACATAAGGAGGTTTGCGAATGACATTAAAAGAAGCAATCGCCAACCGCATTCTGCAATTATGCGAAGAAAGGCAGATTACACCGTATTCACTTGCCATGCTGTGCGGTATTGATAAAACAACTATTTACAGTATTATTGGAAATAAGAGCCGGAGTCCTGAAGTTGCATCCATCAAGAAAATATGCGATGGGCTGGGAATTACGCTGGGTGAGTTTTTCAGCACGGCTGAGTTCGATAATCTGGAACAGGAAATTCAATAAGGAATCGGGAGATCAGTATGAGAAACCCCACAGAGAGAGTCCTCTGTGGGGTTATTCCATTCTAAGGCTATATCCGACTTCACGAACACAACGCAAACAAATAGCAGCTTCTTCTTTTAATTTTAATTTGCGTCGAATTGCTTGCACATGATGACTAACTAATTTTCGAGCCTCTCCATAGTCTGGTTCTCGCCACACTCTCTCATATATTTGACTGTATGTCAAGACACGGTTTGGGTTCTGAAAAAGATAAAGCAATATTTCATATTCCGTTATAGTGAGAAAAACTTCTCTACCTTGACAGAACACTCTACGTTGATCGGTTTGAATTTCTAATGTTTTAGAAACGAATTGATGAGTAGATACATGAAATTCATCAGTGCTTATAGCTGATTGAATCAGCCTCTGAACTTTGAGAAATATTTCTTCATCTTCTTCCTCAAAGAACAAAAGCATCACTTTCACTTGGGATTTCAACCTTCTTCCTTTGATGGAGAATATTATGTGGAACTTTACATTCCATAGTAGGGTAACACTATTTTCTGTTGTACAGATACATTCCAGAGAGAATCAGTAGTATAGAAGTGATCATTATGCAAAATCCACCGACCAAATAATACATCATAAAAAATTGTGTCAGCGTACAAGAGATAGGAAAATGGGCTAATATGGAAAGATTCTGTGGTGCTATATTCCACAGTTCCTCTGGAAAAATTCTATAAAAATCCCAGAATTCTTTTCCGTACATCACAGCCCAGAGAAGAAGTGTGATACAAACTGCAGCTAACGCTTTCTCACGCAGAACCCCTTTTCGACCATCTTTTACAGAGCGGAGTAAGGGTATCATTTTAGATTTACGTTCATATGCACTATTCGCACCCAAAAGCAACAATAATGCCCCAAAAATCAAAAAAAGAGATTTCAGTTGAACTATTTTTGCCGGTTTCCCATAAACGCTTTGGTAGGGTGTTTCATCCAACAAAACGGGTGTAAACCCCTGTATTTCACTTTGCTCTTTTAGCGTTTCTGCCTGATTTTCAACTTCTCCCAAGGCTGCCAGTTTTATCTGTGCGATATTCCCTTCGAAACTGATTGACATATATTCACCGCGCGAAATTTCACCGTTAGAGTATGCTTCCTTTGCCTGTCCCATTGTCTCAATAATTTTTTTCTGTTCCTCCTGCAATTGATCAATTTCCGAAAAGGTTTTGCTTGTGATTTCTCCTTGTAATTGAACAAGATACTGCCGTTCATAGGCCACCTGTTCACTTCCGGCCTGTAGGGGAACACTGTGTTCAATTCCCAACGCAAGATAAACAAACAGAAGTAAGATGACGATTCCTCTTTGAGAAAACAAGATTTTATATACTTCTCGACCCCAGAGCGGAAGATATTGCAGGCATCGATCTAAACAGTTTCCGATCCGGCGTGTAAATATTTCTACCCATGACTTTCCCTGCGCTGGACGACGAAAACACTGCTGTGCGATACAACCACTACTCGTTACAAAGATTAAGGGAAGAGTAGCCAGTTCTGATACCCGGCGGATTCCTACGGGAAATCCCAGAATATCCACATTGAGATAATGTGTATAGAGGGGAGCTATATGAAAATATGTGCAGAGATTTAAATATTTCAAAATGTTGTAGGCGCTTTGTTCCGGGAGAAAGCGATAAAGTCCGTATTCGATCAATAGAAACGCAATACCAATAACCACTCCGTAGCGTGCATCGGAAAGTGCTCCTAATAAAAGCCAAAGTATAAGCCCCAACAGGAAAGCAGATCCAATTCGGAGAACTATATATTGGATCAAAAAACCACCAATGGAAATCGGAACGGGATACTCCTGTAAGATAGGGATAGACTGAACACTGATATGAAGATTTCCGATACCTCCGTAAAGAATTGATCCAAGAAGAACATTGCTTCCGTAAAGCAAAAGTGTTCCCGTAACAGAAAGAAACAAAAGTATTCCCAAGCGATGCAGTGCCAAGGAGCTTCTGCCCATCTGTAAACTGTAGACAAGTCCCCAAAGCCCACGTTTTCGCTCTGCCAAAAAGCATAGTGCAACCACTATTAGCAGAAGAATCAGAAACAGATCGCTGCCGCTGTAAAGAAGAATACCCTCTATTGCCCCTGTATTCTCTAAAGAGAGAGGCACATTCTGTAAACTCTGAAAGTCATCTGCCGTTTTTAGTATGTTTCGTGAAGAAAAGCTGTTTTCATCTCTAAAAATGGGGAATGTCAGCATATAATCCTTGTTCTTTTCAATTGACTGCAAATATTCTGGAAAGTTCATCAGCGATTCCGAACGTAAAAAGAGGGTATGAACAGCCACATATTCTCGATAAACATCTTCTTGGGTGGTTGATCCGTCTATAATGTTTTCCGACACTTCCAGGTGCTGTTTTGCATAGTCCTCCCATTGTGCTCTGTCAAAATCACTATCTCTTTGTCTCATATAGAGTATACAGCCATCCCATAACAAGGATAGTCGCTCCATTCTTTCTGTTAGGGTGGAGACGATTTCTTGTAACGATAGACTCTTTAATTCATCAAGAACGGTAAGATATTCCTTGTTAAGCTCATTTAATGAAATTTGTGGCAATTTTTCTGACTGAGAAAATCCTTCCTCCGTCACTATCACACTATGTGAAAGCTGAGACTCGGGGGCAGATAAATCCAGACCCAGACTGCGGTCAAACTGAACTTTCAAAAAGAAAATTCCATTTAGCAGGATAATACAGAGCAGCAGGCAAATAAAACGGCCTGAAAAAATCGTTCGTTTCCATTCCATCATTGTGATTCCTCCAAGTAGTAGAGGTACACATCTTCCAATGTAAGCCGATCTGCCATGTTTTTGCTTTCCGGCGGCAGGTCATCTCCTACCAGTCGAGCTACCATATGTCCCTGACGTCTCGACACATTGCCCACCTTATAACGACTTTCCAGTTCCGGTAGTTGCTCTGGGTCACAGGGCAATTCCCGCACCTTATCCGCAACGCTCATCAACAACTCTTCCGTACTATCCATCCGAACAAGCTTTCCGTTTTTCATAAGCAGTATTTTATCAGAAATAAACTCGATGTCGCTAACAATATGAGTGGCAAGCAAAACAATTCGTCCTTGAGAAAATTCGGAAATCAGATTTCGAATCCGGATACGTTCTTTTGGATCAAGTCCCGCTGTTGGTTCGTCTAAGAGTACCACTTTGGGATCTCCCAAAAGGGCTTGAATCAACAGCACACGTTGTTTCATGCCACCGGATAGACTTGTCATCTGCTTATGACAAACATCAGAGAGATTGGTCTTTTGCAGAAGAAATCTGATTTCCCGGTCTGCCTGTTTTTTGGGAATCCCTTTCAACTGGGAAAGATAACGAAGGAAAAAATCCACGGTCATACGGTCGTAATAGCCTTGTTGTTGAGGCATGAAGCCTAATACTTTCCGAAATTTTCTCCCTAGAGATAGAATTTCTTGGTCGTTCCAGAGGATTTCCCCAGTTGACCGTTTCAGATTGTCACTAATTAGATTCATCATGGTACTTTTTCCCGCACCGTTTGCACCTAAAATTCCATAAATTCCTGGTGTAAAAGTTACACTTAACTGATTTAAGGCGGTAAATTTCCCGTATTGCTTTGTTAGATTCCTCAGTTTTAACTCCATCATCCTATCTCTCCATGCTGAGTTTCTGGTTCCTTATAATCAGAACCAGAGTTGGGCCAGTCCATAATTTCTTTCAAGCTTCCGTTTTGCAGATCCAACTGATAGAGATTATTCTGCACGCTCATTTCTTGTCCCCGGCTACCAAGCAAATAAAGCTTACCATTATCAGCAAATACCAACTCAATGCAATATGTATTTGAGTGTAGTTTGAAGATTTCTGAGAGATCCAGTTTTTGCTGGAACTTACCACTGTAATTATAGACGGAAACTGTGTTGCTATCTTTTTGTTCGTTCAGAATAAAAATAAAATCTTTGGTGAAGAGCCCTATTCCGCCACTTCCTACATCCGTATCTTTTAGTAGCGGCGTGGTGCACTGTAAGATCTTCGCTGCTTCACCGCTATCATCGTTTTCAAACCCGTTTAATTCGACTTTCCATACTTGGCCACCAGACGTATAGTAATAAAGTATGCCATTATTTATATACCATTTGGCATTGCCATCAAGAATAATATCCTCTGCACCCAACTCCAACAAAATCTTGGAGTTCCAGAGTTTTTCTGCCTCGCTATCATTTAGACGGTAGAGAGTATCAACATATCCTTCCGAGGTAAGCGCACGATGCATGGCATAAACCGTATCCTCATCTGCCCAGAATTTCCAATGGCTTTCCTGAACGCCCTCCCGTGATTCCTTCATCAACACCTTAGCTTCTGATACATCCTGTCCAAGCTTTGCTGTACAAATCCGATCTCCGTCCTTAAAATAGACCATACCGTTATATAAAATTGGACTGGCAGTGGACATGAATGTAATAGTGGAATTATCAGATTTTAATGGTGACTCTAGATTCTGTATCTGTTTTCTTCCGGTACCATCCGGATTCATAGAAAAAAGTCTCAAGCCTTCTCCATATCCGTCACTGTTTGCAAAGTAAAGCTTATCTCCGTAAATTGTCAACATTGAACTGTTAATCCATGCATTACAATTATCGTCTCTATGTTTACAGTTGGGTTTACTGCAAACTGGAATCATACGTCCGCTTTCTGGTTCCAGATAATACAATAGTCCTTCGTTTTCCAGATAATATCCGCCACTGCCTTTACACATTTTATTAAGGCGGAACACATCCGACACGTTCATGGTTTTCTGAAAGCCAAGCTTCTCATCTTCTGCCAATGAAGTTTCTCCGCTGGGATTTTGGATTCCGGAAGAATTATTTTCCGAATCAGAAGGGATTTGTGTTGATGTGTTTCCCTGTGTGGTGCTACTTTCATTTTTATACATCGGATCGCTCAATCCGCATCCAGAAACAAGTAACATTATTGACAACAACACTGCCGACGTTCTAATCAATTTCCTTTTCATAGTTTCCTCCATAGAAAATAAGATTCAGATGCCAAGTAAATTCTCAGCATCTGAATCTTACCAGGGGAATCTCAATATTTTCTCAACTGCAGGAAATTTCTACAGTGATTTTTGCACCAACTTCATCGTTGTTTTCAATGGAAAGAGTACCTCCGTGTTTTTGACACAGAAGGTCACAAATATAAAGTCCAAGACCAAAATGAGTAGCCTTTTCGCTGTTGTTTCCTCGATAGTAAGGTTGTACCGCTAATTTCAAATCATTGGAGGAAAATCCTGGCCCATCATCTATGAATGTCAATGTGAGTGTATCCTTTTGTCTTAATACAGTAACTTTTAACATATCCTGTGTATATCGTAAAGCATTAGAACAAAGGTTTTCGCAAATTTGGGATAATGCTTGGCTATCTATATTTAAAGAACCTTCCGGAAGTTCACTTATTATTTCTACCTTTTCTGGTGCAAATAGTCCAAATACAATGTCAGAAAGCATTTGCATAAAATCGGATGGAGACATTTGTTCAGGTTGAATTTCATAGTCCTCAAGCTTTTGAATGGAATTCATTGTTTTTACATAGTCGTGAATGCGGGCCACTTGACGAGAAATGGTTCGGACAGATTCAACCAGTTCCGCTCGGGAACATTTTTCATCGGGAAGATCCTCCAACAACATATCGGTATGTCCTTGTAAGATTGTAAGAGGAGTTTTGAGGTCATGGGAAAAAGCTGCGTTCAGACGTTTTCGCTCTTCCGTTGCCCGCCATAGCTCTGTTTCATTTTTCACCAGTTCTTTTCGCATTTCTTCAAAGGAACGGCAGAGCCGTCCGAATTCATCCTGACCACAGTCTGCAACCTCAAATCCTAAATCGTGTTTAGCAATCTTTTCCGTAGCCTCAGTCAATACCCGAAACGGAGTTCGAATTTTCCAAAAATAGAATGTTATCGCCGCAAGTAACAAGAAAACCGTATACCAACAGATTGCAGCCATTTCTTCTGTATGCTCATAAAAACTATATTTCTGCTGATCCTCTTCACTAAATGCTGAAGGAGGCAGCTGTATAAGTCGAAATTTCTCAGTATCCTCTCCAGGTACTGCCTCAACCAAACCTTCAGAATCGTTTGCCGGTTTCAAATCATCCAGATCAATTTCTACATATTTCTCCTGAATCATTGCTTGCCCTGACTGAGCGAATCTCATGGTAATGTTGGTGAACAGTAGTGCCAGCAAAATAGCTGTGATACTGCATAACATAAAGGCCACAGGTATGGGGATTTTCTTCCAACAAGATTTTATTTTATCCATTTATAACCCAACCCCCAGACCGTTTCAATAGGGTTTATACATCCTGCTTTCCCGAATTTTTGTCGAATTTTTCGAATATGCTCCATAATGACATTATCGTCACCACAGGCCTCTAATCCCCATATTGTTTCGTAGATATAGCTGCGACTGAATACCTGTCCTGAATTCAGGGAAAGCATTCTAATAATTTCAAATTCTTTACGGAGAAAGTGCATTGATTCTCCACGAACAAGAACCTCTTGTGCGGAATAGTCAACTGTAATATCGCCAAACACTTTTCTTTGGATTTGTTTCTCTCGATGTTCTCGGCGCAGATGGGCGTCAATTCGTACTTTCAATTCAGCCAGGGAAAAAGGCTTTGTGATGTAGTCGTCTCCTCCAGCAGTAAATCCATCAATTTTATCTGTTTCTTGATCTTTGGCTGTTAGGAATAAAATGGGACATCCAATTTTGTCACGAATCTCTTTGCATACAGAAATTCCATCCATCTCAGGCATATTGATGTCCAAAAGGATTAGATCCGGACAGGATTTTATTGACGTGATTGCCTCTTTTCCACTGAATGCAGTGATAATTTCATATCCATTACGACTTAAAGAACGACTGAGCATTTGCACCATTTCTGGTTCGTCATCCACGATTAGAATTTTATAAGCCATTATTCTTCACCTCAGTTTAACAGCATACTGCATAAATATCAAATCTTCCTCAATTTCTATAGAAATGCACTATACAGTATTTTTACTCATACGATATATCTCCAACAATTTCCGAAGCTACTTGCAAAAGTTCTTTCAATCTGAGCAATTCTTTTTCTGCAACTTGTTTACCATGTGCTGTAATTTTATATTCTTTTTTTCGGCTTTCACCATTTCCACACGGTTCTATCCAGCCTTTATTTTGCAAAGAAGTTAATGCACCGTATAAAGTGCCTGCACCTAATGACAGTCGCCCATTAGTTTTATCTTCGATGAACTGCATAACAGCATAACCATGTTTGGGCTGATAGAGTGAAAGCAGGATATAAAAAGTTACTTCTGTCAGCGCACCACCTTTTATGTTGTCCCTCATGGTAACACCTCCATATTACGGTTACTGTAATGATTATATCACTAACCGTAATAATTTTCAAGGCGAGTAGAAATGTTTACAAATGCGATCCTTTATTATGGATTGCATACATTAAGTGTGGGAACAGTAAAGACATATACAAAATACTATAGGATGTTGGCTAAAGGCGAAAACAATAAACTGCTGGGTGTATTCCCAGTTAATAAACTATTTCATTTTCTCTATATAAAAAAGCACACACATTACCGTGTGTACTCTGTAATCACTTATAAATAAGTATGATAAAAGACCACAAGCCAAAATGTTGCTTGTGGCCTAAGCGTTTACCACTACGTTGCAAAATAAAAGAGGATAAAAACAAGAGCAATCTACTGTTACCTTTAACTTCCTATTTTATCAATACAAAGTGCGAAAAGGTAACCTTACTTTTATTTAGAAAATTCCTTCATAATCAAATTGAGAATGACCTGCTGCTCTGCAGATAAGCCACCGCCTACCGGCCTCGTGCTTTGTTTCAGTTCCTTGATAAGCCGATGGACCAAATCACGCTGTTCCTCTGTCATATTCGTAAGAAGGACCTGATCCTCCTTATTAAAACCAACCAAGTAGTCCAGCGAAACATTATAAATCTCCGACATGGTAATGAGGACATCCAGTGAAGGAAGTTTGAGATTGTTCTCATAGTTGCTGATAACCGACCCGGCTCGGCCTACACGACGACCAAGTTCTTCTTGAGAAATGCCGTACCGTTCCCGCAGCATCCGCAAATGGTTCCCAAAGTCAAACATTCCAATCACCTCGCTCTGTTTTACAATTTCGCGTATAGATATATTTTACCCTATTGACCTTCGCATAGCGCTAAGAGTATAATAAAAGTATTTAGCGATTCACGAAGTTTATACACGGAAACTTTTTTGTTTTGAGAAGGAAAATGGGAGTAAAATAGAATGGTAACCTGCGTTTTTGCCGGACACCGGCAGATTTTTGAGCCGAATATCGGTGAAAAGGTCAAAAAAGCACTGGAAAAGCTCATAGAAACCGAAAGCCGGGCAGTGTTCCTGAACGGGAAAATGGGACGGTTCGACGAAGTGTGCGCCGGAGCAGTCCGCACGATGAAAGAAAAACACCCGGACAAAGAAATCCGAAGCTGCTTGGTGCTCCCGTATTACTCCAACCGTCTCAATACAGAAAAAAGCTATCTACAAAGCCTTTATGACGAAATCCTATTTCCAGAAGAAGTAGAATGTACTCATTACAAGGCAGCTATCACTAAACGAAACCGCTGGATGGTAGATCATGCGGATCTGGTGATTGCATACATCGACCATGATTATGGCGGCGCTTACCAAACCTATCGATACGCACAGAAGAAATCCATTCCTATTATTAACATTGCAGAAGGAGCAACGATATGTCTAAAGTAGCTACTATCAAATACAGCGATAACGAAACTGATCGCTTCGTTAAAGAAATTAAGACTGATACCAATGAGCAGTGGTACCAGTCTCATCGAGGACCGGGAAAGATTTATGAGTTTGAATTGCTACGGATTGATCAGCCCAAAAAAGAAGTAACAATCTGTGGAAATCCAATCAAATTAGAGCCAAGAGAATTCGAAATCCTCGGCTTGTTTGCTGCCCATCCTAATGAAGCATTGCCATGTGATTTTCTTCACAACGTGATATGGCCCCATCCGGATATAGAGCATGGAATAGAAGAAGTCATCGAACAGGTAGAAAGTCTGAAGAAAAAACTTCGGCTGGAAGCCTTGGGTGCAAGTTGCCAAATCATAGAGGAAAATACGCAGCGAGGACCGGGGTATCGTTTTGTTGAATTAGACAAATAAGCCAAATATGCAAGGTGTATGTCGAATATTGTAGATAAATAGACTACGAAATATGTAATTAGAAGGTGAAAAAAAGCAAAATCGTAGGTTTAATTTTCTATAATGTCTCCATCTTATTCAAATTGGGGGGCATTGGAAAATCATAAGCATTTATCCGCTTTCCCCAAACAGAGGGGATGGCGGCGATGTATCGACAGATACTACAAGACAGAGAAAGGGCTGTAGCTTCTCCTGAAGTTGCAGCCCTTTTTTATTCGACAACTTTCTTCTGTAATTTTCCTTTGTCTCTCTTTTTCGATGAAATAGACGTATTATGCGCATTCGCCTTTTGGCGGGTGCGCTTTTTTCGTACCTGCAGAAAAAAGTCATGGTTAAACACTCATAGTGGCAGACCGCCGCCTCCGACAATCTGAATTTTCAAAAAATTTCAGATTGATCGGAGGAAATAACTATGGCTTACAACAAAGCCAAAGCGGAAAAAGAATGGCTCCGCTGGAAAGAAGCAGAAGAAAAGAAACTCAGAGAACTCGGCGTGGATGAGGAAACCATCCAGCGCCTGCATACATACGACTGGGCTCAGTTTAATAAGGAACGCCAATACCTACAGCGACAGGTGGAATGGTCGCCCTATGTGGATTGGGTTTCAGCGCAGGATCTGGAACTACCCGTTGAGGATACCGAATCCTTGCTGGATAGTATCGAGGACATGGAACTCTTTTCTTTGTTACATACTGTGGACAAGCTCACCCTTGAAATTCTCTTTATGAAAATGGATGGATACAGCAGCCAAGAAATAGCGTCTGCTTTTGGAATGGATGAGTACGCTGTCAATATGCGAATTTACCGTCTACGAAAAAAATTAAAAAAATATTTATGACCTGCGTTATATTCCGCCTCTTTTCATGGGCTATGGGGCGAACGGGGAAAAAGAAACGTTCGCCTTGTAGCTTGAAAAGTGAATACCAGCCATGCGGGTACATTCCCGCCTGAGTGAGCGACTAAAAGTTCGTTATACACGAACTTCGGAAAAAGCGCCATGACGAGCCGCACACAAACCGCCTCCCATTTATTCGTGGGACGGCGGCCCCAGTTGTTGGTTTTGAGCGATGCATTTTGACCGGAAAGAGGGTGTAGTTTCCCTTTTCGCCACGACCTTGGGCGGGGTATTATGATACGCATTATCGTTTGCCCACACGTCAGATGGGTTGGTCGACCTTGGGTTGTAATCAGCAAGACCTTTGGGGAACCAGTGAACGGTTTGTAAACTGCAAGCCTGCCCGCATGGTTCCCAAGGTTGCCGGGGGGCGAGCAGCGAATACGGCACATCAAATCAAACCTCTTAATTTTTTTCAGATTGCCGTTGACGGCGAATCCGTGCGGCGCAGTTTAAAAGCTGCGCCGCATTAGTTTGCCGCCAACACATACGAGCAAACTGCTCAAAGGAGAATGTGCCGAAATGAATAAGCCTACTTTGAAAGAGCAGGCCCACGGAGAGATTGAAAAGATTTTCAGAATTCTTTTGCCTCAAAATGGTTTGGCGGTTCGGGAAGAACAAATCACCCTCTGTCACGCCATGCTGGATACCCTGCTCAAAAACAATATCGCTCTGTGCGACGCAGGCGTTGGGATCGGCAAAACCTATGCTTACCTGACCGCCTGCATTTTACTGAAAAAGTTTGCCCCGCATGGACCTGCAGGTTCTCAGCCGGTGGTGATTTCTACCTCCAGCGTTGCTTTACAGGACGCTATCATCGGAGAATACATTCCCTTTTTATCCCGGATTTTTCTGGAGAATCGTGTTATTTCCAAACCCATCCGGGCAATCGTAAGAAAAGGAAAAGAGCGTTTTGTCTGCGACACCCGACTATCTCAAAGGTTGGAAGCGGTCAAAGATAAGAATAAGAATGCGGAACAGCTCAAAGCATTGCTTTCCCTTCGCACTTATTACGATTTGGACTCCGTAACCGGTCTCAGTGGATTTGACCGGCGGCAGGTGTGCGTCCCCAAAGTTTGCGAGAAAACTTGCCCTTTGCGAAGCGCCTGCCGGTATCATCAATACCTGAAGGAAGCCAGAAGTGCGGAGATTTTCGTCCAGATCTGCAATCACAATTACTTATTGGCAGATGCTGCCCATCGTTTGCAGGAACTCCACCCCCTTTTGAATGACTATCGGGCTTTGGTAATCGATGAAGCTCACAAGCTGCCGGACGCAGCTCAGCAGATGTATGGGAGAAGCCTTTCAGCAGAGGATTTCAGCGAACTCTGCACTCTGCTGGCAAAAGAAAAATATGTCCTCGCAGCTCAGCGGCTGAAAGAAAAGTTTACTGCCCTTATGGGCGCTATGTGCCGGGGCGAACTGCTGGAAGAAGCACAGCGTACCGCCTTTGTTTTAACGCCGGATCGGGAAGCCACCCTTCGGGATTGTCTCTCCCTTCTTCGGCAAATTCAAAAACAGCTTGCACCTCACCTCCCACGGTGGATACTTTACCGGCTGGGAACAACAGAGCAAACCCTCAACCTGTTTTTTACCGGGGATCGAAAATATATTCTTTACATCCAGTATGACAGGGAGGGAAGTCCCAGCCTGTGCGCCGCCAGCCGGGAAATGCCGGAACAGCTGCGCCACGTACTGTGGTCGAAGGAAACGCCAGCGATTCTCACATCGGGAACACTTATGGCCGGGGGCAGTTTTGACAGAACCCGCCAGCTCATGGGGCTGTCCGCAAACAAGCGGCTGAATGACTTTATTGCGGTTTCTCCCTTTGATTATCAAGAAAACTGCCTTCTCTACATTCCCGATGATATGCCAAAGGCGCAAATGGGCAGTGAAAAGGAAGCCAAGTGTCTGGCAGAACGGATCTGCCGCTTAGTAAAAGCCACTCATGGCCACACTCTGGTGCTGTTTACTTCCTACTCCCTGATGGGCGCTGTTTATAACCAAGTAAAAGAACAGCTGTCCTTTCCGCTAATGGTAGTATGGCGGCATTCGCAGGATGTCATCCACCAATTCAAGCAGGCACAGAATGCGGTGCTGTTCGCAGCGGGTTCCTGTTGGGAAGGTGTAGATTTTCCCGGCGATATGGTATCGTCGCTGATTATTGTACGACTGCCTTTTCCTGTTCCCGATCCTATCAGCGAAGCAGAACGGGAGCAGTATCCCACTCTGCAGGACTATATCCGAGAAGTCATTATCCCGGATATGCAGGTAAAACTCCGGCAAGGGTTCGGACGGGCTATCCGTACTGAAACGGATACCTGTGTGGTGAGCATTCTGGATCATCGTGCAGCACCCGGAGAACGATATCACCGAGCTGTGCTGGAAACCCTGCCTCCACTTCATATCACCAGAAAAATCGAAGATGTAGAAGATTTCATCCGGACCAAGAAAAGCCCGGATTATTTTATGCCATGAAGGAGATGTCAGAGATGAGCAAAATATCAGCGCCCCAAATGGCTCATCCATACAATGAAAAGGTAATCAATGAAATCAAATACTTTACAGCGTTTTCTGTATTAAAGAAGCTGTTGAAACAAGAAAAAATCACATTGGAATACTTCCAGCAGGCAAATGTTGCTATTGCCGAAAAGTACGGGGTTTCGCAGTTCAATATTTAGTGGTTGTCGTGATAGCTATCCAGAACCGCTTGTGGTAGTGTTGTGTGTGACAAAAAAGATGTCCAACGGGAAAGGTGGTGGCAAAGGTGCCGCAGGTCAAGATTATACAACCGATAGCGGAGCAAGCAAAAAAGCTGCGAGTTGCAGCATATGCCCGTGTGAGCAGCGATTCAGCCGACCAGCTGAATTCCTTTGCCACCCAAGTGGATTATTACACCAATTACATTCAGTCAAAGGATGAATGGGAATTTGCCGGTCTGTATGCGGATGAAGCGGTTTCCGGAACCACAGCCAACAAACGGAGTGATTTTCAGCGACTGCTTGCCGACTGCCGGGCAGGAAAAATTGACCGTATCCTTGTCAAATCCATTTCCCGATTTGCACGGAATACCATCGACTGCATTCAGACGGTGCGGGAGCTCAAACAGCTTGGCATTGCAGTTGAATTTGAAAAAGAGGACATTGACACCGGGAATATGGGAAGCGAAATGCTTCTAAGTATTTTGGGGTCGGCTGCACAGGAAGAATCCCTCTCTATCTCGAAAAACCTGAAATGGAGTTATCGCCGCCGGATGAAATCCGGTGATTTTATTACATCAAAGGATTTGCTGGGTTATTTTTTTCAAAACAACACTCTTGTGCCCAATCCTAAAGAAGTTCCCATTGTCAAATATATTTTTAATAGTTATTTGTCTGGTAAAGGGATGGAAGAAATTGCAGAAGAATTAAATGCGGCAAATTTAAAAACGGACAAGAAACCATCGGGTAGATGGCATTCTACAATGATCAAATACATTCTGTCTAACGAGAAATACATTGGGGACTCATTGGTTCAAAAGAGATTTACACCGGATGAATTACCGCTCCGGCAGAAAAGAAACAATGGTGAAATATCACAATACTATATTCAAAATTCTCATCCAGCCATTATTTCAAAAGAAATATACGAAGCGGTTCAGGAATTATTGCAGCAAAGAATAGAACAGCATGCTCCCAAACAGAAGATGCAGAAATCACCATTGAGTAATATAATGCAATGCGGTCTTTGCGGATCAGCATTCCATAAGCATAAAAGTAATGGCGAAATTTGCTGGTTTTGTTATCAACATCGAAAAGGAAAAACACTATGTCCAATGGGAATCCTTTGCGAAAAGGAAGTATATATGGCCTTTTTATCCATCCACAATAAGCTGTTGGATAATAAAGATTTCATTTTAAAAGCCATGCTGAACCAGCTATTGGAATTACAGACAAAAGTCATATCCACAAAGGCAGATATCGTAGAAATAAACGAAAAAATATCTGAATTAGTTACGCAGAATCATTCACTCGCAAGGTTGCAAACCAAGGGGTGTATCGATTCTGCTATTTTTATAGAGCGAAGCAATCGCAACAATCAAAAAATTGAAGAGCTAAGGCGTGAACTGCACCAGCGTCAGGAACCGGATGGTATCAGTAATGCCATCGAAGGAACCCAATTACTGCTGGATCTACTGGAAAGTGCAAAACCTATGCTCAAATTGGAACCTGCCATCTTTCAGAGCATGGTAAAACAGATTACTGTTTATCAAGAAACTTTCTGCTTTCAACTGGCCAACGGGATGATCCTTGAAGAAAGGAGAACTCAGTCATGAAAAAAATTCGATATTTTCCATTCGGGTATCACATGGTACACGGAAAGATTATGATTCTTCCAGAAGAAAGCAACCTCCTCAAAGAATTATTTGATGGGTATCTACAAGGCGCATCCTTACAAACATTGGCAAATCGTGCAGAACAGACCGGAATCAGGTTTCGAGAGAATGCTGAACATTGGAACAAAAATATGATTGCCAGAATGCTGGATGACGAACGATACTGGAATGGTGATTATCCTCCTATTATTGCCGAAGAAGTGGGTGCTTGTATCACTTCAATGCGAGAACAGAAAGCTGCCGCCCAATCTTCTATCAAATTTATACATAAACGGTTGATCTGCTGTAATTGCGGCGGAAAGCTAAAACGAATGAAGTTGAAATCATCCCGAATCCATTGGATATGCGAAAAATGCAACATACAATTTAGACTGATAACGGACAATGACTTGCTTCACGAAGTCACAAATAAAATGCTTTTACCTTGCCGCAATCCAGAAATCACAGAACGAAATCTATCACCTAATAACAGCTTGTCCATACAAGCCGCCCGATTGACAAATGAAATCAATCAAATGCTGGATCAGCGGGAAGTTGATACGAACAAGGCGCTTTCCCTCATTTTAGAATGCGCTACCGAAAAGTATAAGACCTGCAGCATTAAGGAATCTGACCACCTCACGATAAAGCTAAAAACTCTTTTTCAAGAGCATAGCAATGACGAGAAGTTGGATCGGGAACTTTTCGAACAGACCGTGAAACGAGTTATTCTACAGCCGGACGGTTCCGTACAGCTTCGGCTGCTGAATGATAAAATAATATGAAAGGAGCAATCTTCCCATGTCACAAAAGACAGTCATGGAGATTCCAGCGAATCCCTTGCTTGGGGATTTGCGAAAGCGAAAAAAGAAGCTTCGGGTAGCAGCCTACTGCCGAGTCAGTACCGAGGAAGAAGAACAACAAAACAGCTTTGAAGTGCAGGTAAACTATTATACCGAAAAAATTACCCATCACGATGGTTGGCAGCTGGCGGGGATTTTCGCAGACGATGGAATATCCGGCGTAAGCACCAAGAAAAGAGAACAGTTCAACGAGATGATAGAGCTGTGCAGGAAAAAGAAAATAGACCTTATCCTGACGAAATCCATTTCCAGATTTGCCCGGAATACCCTCGACTGCATCAAGCACGTCCGAATCCTCAAAAGCTGGGGGATTCCCGTAATATTCGAGAAGGAAAACATTGATACCTCGAATATGAACAGCGAAATGATCCTGACCTGCCTGAGTTCCTTCGCACAAGCTGAAAGCGAGTCCATCAGCGGAAATGTTACAAAGGGGATTCGCATGGGCTATCGTCAGGGGCGTTTCACCTTCCGATACAAGAATTTTTTAGGATATCGCAAAGGACCAGACGGGGAACCTGAGATTGTCCCGGAAGAAGCAAAAATCATTCTGATGATCGCGCAAAACTTTTTGAATGGCGACAGCCTTCGTACCATCAAAAAGACTTTGGAGGATATGGGCGTACCAACCGCCACCGGTAATAAGAACTGGAGTACCGAATCCATTCAGCACATTTTACAGAATGAAAAATACATGGGAGATGTCCTGCTTCAAAAAACTTATACTGCCGATTTTATTGATGGAAGGATAAAGAAAAACAACGGAGAGCTTCCGCAATACTACATTAAGGATAATCACCCAGCCATCATTCCAAAGGAAATGTTTTTCAGAATCCAAGAGGAAATCGCCCGCAGAAACAGCAAAAAACCTGCCAACACGAAGAAATCCAAAACCAACCGTGGAAGATTCACCAGCAAATATGCTTTATCCGAAAGGCTAGTTTGTGGGGGCTGCGGCTGCTACTTCCGCAGAGTGACATGGAATATCCATGGACGAAAACAAATTGTATGGCGGTGCATCAACCGATTGGAGTTCGGACCGAAATCCTGCGGAAATTCACCAAGCCTTGAAGAATCCACACTTTACAATGCCATAATGGGAGCAATCCGTTCTCTGGTTCATGGGCAGCAGGAAGAAATGGTTTCAGCACTGCAGGATACCCTGATACACTGCATTGCCGGAGAAAAGGAAGAAGCCAGCCCCATTGTGATAGAGAACAAAATCAAGGAATTGGAAACCGAATTCGACCGACTGCTGGTTCTGGCGGTTGACGAAAATGACATTATTGACCACAAACTGAAACAAATCAGTGAAAGCATCCTTAAATTAAAGCAACAGAAAAAACGAATTGAATTTTCGGCAGAACATTCCAAAGCAGTGGAGTCCCAAACAGAAGAAATCATGAACCTGATTTCAGCGGAAGATCTCGACCTGACAGAATATTCCGATGCCTTAGTGTATCGTATCATTGAGAGAATCACCGTATTATCCAAAGAGGAAATCCGCATCCGATTCATTGGAGGATTTGAAATCACCCACCCACTTCACTAAGAAGCAGGTACAGAGAAATGCTGGCAGACCATTGTGCTGCCGGTGTTTCTCTGTACCTGCTTTCCTTATTGAGAAAAATGGCGATTTGTGGTATAATAAAAAATATAAATTTTCAAAAAATGAGGAATTTCAATGGAACATAAGAAAGTTTTTATTTCTTATTCTTGGTCTGTTCAACAACGTGTTATTGAACTTGCAGAACGTCTAATGGCAAACGGAGTAGAAGTTGTTTTAGACGTTTATGACCTAAAAGAAGGGCAAGATAAATATGCATTTATGGAGCAGGCTGTAAATGATCCTGAAATTGATCGAGTTTTGATTGTATGCGACAAAGTGTATACCGAAAAAGCAAATTCTCGTAGTGGTGGAGTTGGTGATGAAACTGTTATTATTTCTCCAGAAATATATGGGCAAGTTCAGCAAAACAAATTTGTTCCTATAATTTTTGAGGTGGATGAAAATGGTAAAGCCTACTGCCCATCTTATATTAAATCACGTATTTATATAGACTTATCTACTGAAGATGACCATTATGAATCTGAATACGAAAAATTGCTTAGAAACATATATGAAAAGCCGATGTATAAAAAGCCTGCTTTGGGATCACAACCGGAATGGCTCAATAACGAACAAGTCGATCTTTCACGAATTCGCGATATCATTAAACAAGTTCGTGGATATTCAGGTGAAAATTTGACAAAAGCAGATTTTCTTTTGAGAAAGGCTTCTGATGAATTTGTGCTTACAGCACAACAGTATACTTTATCAAAAGAAAAGAACAAAGCAGATGGACTTCTTGAAGTAATCGACGAATTAAAAACATATCGAGATCTATTTGTCGATTATTTAGAAGCAATTATTTATAGTGGGTTGCCCTTCAGCGATACAGTAACTTCTTTATTTGAAAAACTTTATAATGATCTGCATGACGCAACTGGTAAGGGCTGTTATAGTGATTCTGAATTTGAAGAATACGATTTTCTGATTTGGGAGCTTTTTATTTCATCAACTGCAGTATGCTTGCATTATGAAAAATATAAAGAGTTATATAAACTTTTAACGCACACTTATTTTTTACGAGAGTATTTTTCAAGCAGTTCGCTGAAAGCTTGTAATTATACCCAGTTTAGGGCATACTGCAATACTATTGAAACAATATGCAAGCAGAATTGTTATAATCCTCGATTATTTACTCTAATGGGAGATCTCCTTATTAAAAGAGAAAAGAAACCTATTTTGACTAAAGAATCATTGTCAAATGCGGACTTAGTGCTATATCAATTATATCCTCTCCTTAACTTGAAATCAGATGGACATAGATATTGGTATCCAACTTCCTATATATATCATCCTTATCCTCAAAACATTTGGCAAAAAATGAAATCAAGACAGTATTGTGAAAACATTAAATATCTTTTCGGAGTGGAAACCATTGACGATCTTCGAGAAATAGTTAGTAAAAGTGAATTTGATCGAAATATGCGCTATAGTGATTGTTTTGAGTTTCCATTATCAATACTAAGCAGTATAAAAGTAGAGGAAATCGGGAGTATGAATTAAATTAGCTTTTTTGTGAAATGAGTTCGATTGTTATAATATATCTATACAATTTTTAAAAGGTTGAAGTGATGTTATAAGTGAGAGCACATACTGTTATTTTAGGTGCCGGTGCTACTATTGCAGCAATCCCTAAAGGGGATAAAAACGGTATGAAGTCATCCGTAATGACTGGATTAATCAATAATTTACACCTTGAAGATATTTTAAATGGAATAGAATTAAATACAAAAAGTGATAATTTAGAGGACATCTATTCTGAGCTTTATTCTAGACCAGAATGCAAAGCTACTGTATATGAGTTGGAAAATCGCATCTACAGCTATTTTAAAAACCTAGAGTTGCCTGATTTTCCAACAGTTTATGATTTTCTAATCCTAAGTTTAACCCAAAAGGATGTGATTGCAACATTTAACTGGGATCCTCTTCTTCTCCAAGCATATGTCAGATGCCATATGTTAACCGATAATTTACCTCATATACTGTGTTTACATGGTAATGTTGCTATTGGCTATTGTAAGGATCATAAAGAATTTGGTATAACAGGTGCAGTATGCCCTGTGTGCGGAAATTTGCTTCCACCAATAAAATTATTGTATCCCGTTGCGAAAAAGGATTATCATAATGATGACTATATAAAGGGATGCTGGGATGCAGTAGAGTACATCATCGAAAATTCATATATGCTTACGATATTTGGTTATAGTGCTCCAAAGAGTGATATAGAAGCCATACATCTTCTAAAAAAGGCATGGGGAAGCTTAGAAAATCGTCAACTTGAAGAAGTATCAGTAATCGATATTATTAACGAAGAAGATATGTTGAAAAAATGGGATCAATTTATTTATTCACATCATTATAGATATACAAATAATTTTTTTGATTCTTATTTAGGAATGTTCCCTAGGAGAAGTTGCGAAACAGTATTCGCCACCTATCAGCTTAATGTTCCATCTGATACAAAACGAGGTTTCCAGGATGGAATGACATGGTACGATATTCGTTGTATGTTATCTGAACTTTTAACTGAAGAACTCAATACTCCTAAAGGTCAAAATCTTCCATTGCATTATACTAGAAAATACATTTAATTGAATAGAAGATTAGAACTTGAACATAGGTCGAAATTTGAAACTCAAAAATGAGACATCCAAATTTCGGTTTCTTTTCTATTCTAGAAACTGAGGATTCAAGCCGACTTTTATATAGAATCTTCTTTTACAGAAATGGAACAATTAAAAAGGAAAAAAGTCGAGCTTGTAGATGATACGATTTTGCCTTTGCTGTTTCGCTGGCAATTGCGGACGATGTGCCCGGCACGTTCTATCTCCTTAAGGGCGGAGCCGATGCTACCCATGCCCTATTTACAGATTTTCGCAAGTCCCTTGGTGGTGTAGTTCCAGTCCTCTGGCAAGGACAGCATTAGTGAGAGCAATCCTTTGAGTTTCAGTAACAACTCCATATTCCGCAGGTAGTGGTTGGTCATCATCGTATAATCGGGGTTTTCTCCATGTGAAATACCACCATGACATCACTCTTCGGCGATCTTTCCGCCGATTGTGGACAAAAACAGCGAGTTTCCAGCTCTTTTCTGTGTAGTTTTGAAGTAGTAGCGGGATATCACTCACACTGTTGGTAAAAGCAAGCGATGACATAGACAACATAATATCGATATTTTTAAATATCAAAAAGCTCTATCCATTTTGACGGATGTAATATTGATACATTTCTGAAATTTTAGTATAGTTAAGCAAATGTGTGATAAGAAGGTGATAACATGGCTAAACAAAGGGATTGGGAAAGTCAGTTTGAAAAGATTGAGCAATTAGGGGAAGGCGGAAATGCAGAAGTTTATCGCGTGAAGCATAATACTACTGGACAAGAATACGCATTAAAGGATTTAGTTAAAGGTGGATTAGAAAAGCGTAGCCGTTTTGTTGAAGAAATCCATATAATGAGGGAATATGGATCTACTATTACTGGAATTCTTCCGATATTTTATTATTCAAAAGATAAGTATTGGTATACTATGCCTATTGCTATGCCTGTAATGAAATATATAAAGATAAAAAAATTAAACATTAAAGAGATTATTACATATACTATAGATCTGTGTGATACGCTAATTGAACTTCATAAGGCAGGAATATCTCATCGAGATATTAAACCATCTAATGTTTATTTTTATGATCAAAAATTTTATTTCGGGGACTTTGGACTAGTTGATTTTCCTGAAAGCGAGAATGATTTTACAAAATCTGATAAAGGTCTTGGAGCTATATTTACAATCGCCCCTGAAATGAAACGCAATCCTAAGGATGCGGATGGAAAAAAAGCAGATGTATTCTCTTTTGCAAAAACTGTTTGGATGTTTTTATCTGATGACGAAAAGGGATTTGATGGAGTATATAATTACGCCGATCCTCAGTTTGGCCTACATTATATTAAAAAGTATAAAGATGAGCATTTAGTTGAATTGGAGGAGTTATTAACAGATGCGACTAATAATGATCCCTCTGAGCGACCTACTATTTCAGAATTTAAGGACAGATTAATCAATTGGCTGGCAATATACTCTGACCATTATAAATCTCAACTTAGTGATTGGACTTTTCTTAGCCATCAGTTATTTGGCAACACACCTCCTGAATCATCTTCTTGGAGCGATTGTAAAGATATTGTCAGAGTGTTAAATACTATAGGTAATATCCCAGCATATAATCACATGTTTTTCCATAACAAGGGTGGGTTGGATTTTTCAAATGCCGAACTAGCAGCAGAAGAAGGATGCATTAAATTATATGATACGATAGGCTTTTGTCATATTCTTAAACCCCGAAAGTTGCATTTTGAAGGATTTAAAAACAACTACAGATGGAACTATTTTCTGCTAGAACTTGACAACCTACCTCCCATATTTGAGTCATGTGTTAGCGATGAAGAATGTTTGGTTGAAGATGTCCCTGCTCATTATGTATCAGCACAATTTGCTCAATATGGCGTCTATGACTACGATACAGGGCTTCCGCTACCAGAAGGATACAGGATTGTATATCGTTATACTAAAGGTAAATTTTTAATAGTAATGAAGGTTGGACCATACAATATGATAAATTCTACATATGATGGCCGGCACGGCGATTGTTCATGTGATGAATTTCGTGATTACATAGTTTATCTTATTGACCTGTATTCTAAGGTGTATGAGCACATCAAAGAAGCAAACTTACATGAAAAATATTCGGATAGTGAAGTAGAACGGAAAATATTATCTATTTCTCAATTTAACCGCAATCCTTTTAAGGAGAAATGCGAAACTGAAATATCGACAGGACCTAATCTTGAAGAAATTCGCAAGTCAAAGTCTTTTATTGATAAGAATTTTTTAAATTTCGATTTTGAAAGTGCGCTTACAAGTTATGATCCACCCGGTGATCCTAAAATTAAATTTATCTTTAACTTCACTTCTCCTAAAGAAGGAGCCTCATTTTTAGAAAGACTAAACGGAATAAATCTTTCTGTTTGTAAGGATGGAAAAATAAGAAAAGTTAACTTAAAATGTGAAGAAGAACAGTGTTATTGTGTCTATAATAGAGATATCGCTATCCATATAAAAAATCTATTAGAAGCGGATGTGCAAAAAATACTCGAAAACAATAATATGGCTCCTTTAGAGTCTTATGAACATTGTTTTTCTATTCAACTAGTGAAGATCGGAAAGCCATCTCACTTATTTACAAAAAAAGAAATAGAAGACATTATGCGTTCCGCTGATGATAGACTTTCAAATCAACTTGTTATAGATGAAGATGGATATGCAAGAATCATTAGTGATAACACAAGTGGATACCTATATCCTGTAAGACATGAATCTTGGGACGCTGGCAATGTCTATGTTGGCAAATATTCAAAATTATCTACACTAGATGATAATTACATTTCTTCACTGGTTGGGTGGCTATCATACTTGGAAACCGGTAGAAAACAATATATAGATTATGTTGATGCCACAAAAGATGAAAAAGAGTTAATAAGAAAAATAAACGAATACTACTAAGAGGATTTAATTTTTGAGTTAAATTGTTTGTGCTTTTATACAATACGACTAAATGAACAATACTCAAAAGATACTATAGGATTGAACAGGGGTCGAAATTTGGAATTCTCATTTTTAGTGGGTATCTTTTTTGTCAACGCTTCCCAAATGCCAAATAACCGCCTATTTTAGGCGGTTATTTTTTTACATCCACGATTTATCCACGAATTTTCAGCGGATTTTATTTAAAATTGATACTGCACGTTCTTCTTCGCGGGGGTACAAATGGCTGTATGTATTCCATGTGATTTCAATTTTCGAATGGCCCAACCGGCGCGCGATCTCCTGAATGTTGATTCCCTCGTTCGCCAAAAGGGAAGCATGCGAGTGCCGGAAGTCATGGATGCGTATCCTCGGCAAGCCGGCCTGTTCCGCGAAGAATCGGTTTTTATGGTCCAGACTGGTATCGCGCAGACACTGAGGGCCGCCGCAAACTCGAAAACTATCATTAAACCCGTCGACCTTTTTCTGCCGGTCTTTGTGCTCTTTCAAAATCGCAATCAGCGGATCAGGCATTTGCAGATCACGGTAGGATGATTTGTTCTTTGGCGGCGTTTCAACGTCTCCGCCTTTGAGCTTTTGCGCGACACTACGCCGCACATGGATGATATCCCCTTCAATATCAGACCACTTTAAGGCGTTGATTTCACCCTTTCTCATGCCAGTGTAGTATGCGATGGAAAAGAATACGTAATATCCCCAATCTGTCAATGTGGAGCAATTTTCGCGGGCTATGGCGATGTATTTTAAAAACTGTTCCGGTGTGTAATATTGCAGTTTATCCGGCTGCATTTCAAAATACACTTCTTTGAAATTCCCCACATTGTTCAACGGATTACGCGGCAGATACTCCATCTTGACCGCATAATTGAGCATAGCGCGAAATTCCGAAAAGATGTTCTGTTTTGTCCGGATGGAACGCTCTGATTCAGAAACAGACGTTTTCCATTTTTGCAAAAGCTGATTATTCAACTTGTCAATTTTGCAATCTTTAAGAGCGGGTAGAACAGAGCCGGATAAAATACGGCGGCTTTTGTCGTATGTGGTCTCACGCACTTCGTGCTTTTTCACGGACATATATTCGTCGTAAAGCTCCTGCACCGTCATACGGCGGGAAACAGCTTTTTCTTTTACTTTCTGTGAAAGGGATCTCTCAAGGTCTTTTGCTTCCTGTGAGCCGTAGGCTATCCGTTCAATCTGCTTAGGTTGTCCGGCAGAATCGGTGTAGTTTATCCGCACCCGATATTTTTGCAGGCCGTTTTTCGAGCCTTTCATTTTGTAAATTGGCACATTTCACCCCTCCTAGCTGAGAAAAAAAGCTGCTGCAACTATGCAGCAGCTCAAATTTATCAATCGATTTACATGTATCGTTCCAATACTTCTAATAATTGTTGCTTATATTGCTCCAATTCGTAAATATCATTTAAATTATATTGGACAGGGTTTTTATTTTCATCCGGAATCAGAAGCGACTTTTTATTGCCATTTAAAACAAGTCTACAAATCCATTTTCTACCATTGTCTTGATACAAAATATTGATATATGAAGCAGTATCACGATATGTAATTTCGGATACTGGAACCACATCTTTTAGCATATTTTTTGTATATAAAAACGTTCATTGGATTAAAACCTTTTTCGCTGTTTTCCTGTCTTATGGAAGAAAGCAGCCGTGACGGAGGCAGAAAGAAGGTGAAAGGATGAAACGTGAGTATCCGTTCATGCAGTGGTTCCTTGCGCTGCTCAAAAAAGAGCGTGCGGAAATGGACACGGACAAAAAGAAGATGTATACTGTATATCGGTCAATCAAACGAAAGGAAAGGGAAACAAAATGAACATTGCATCTGCTGTAAAGGCGGCGCAAAACGGGGAAGAAGCGGGCTTTTCGTTCCTTTACCGCGCCACCTGGCGGGATAAATACTACATCGCCTTAAAATATATGGGCAATGACGCGGACGCGCAGGACGTGCTTCAGGAGGCTTACGCCAAGGCGTTCCGGAAACTGGACGCGCTGGAAGACCCGGAAAAGTTCCCCGCGTGGCTGGGGCGAATCGTCGCCAACACCGCGAAGAACGCGCTGGAAAAAAAGCGCCCCACGCCGTTTACTGAACTGGAATGGGAGGAGGACGGTTCCTCCCCTGTGGATGATTTGGAAGAGGACGCGGTGGAAGCTCAGCCGGAACTGGCCATCTCCAGAAAAGAGACCAAAGAGCTGGTGCGGGAGCTCATCGGCAGCCTTTCGGATGAACAGCGCATCTGTGTGCTCTTGTTTTATCTGGAGGGGCAGAGCGTCCGGGAGATTGCCGAGGCGCTTGACTGTTCGGAAAATACGGTCAAATCCCGTTTGAATTACGGGCGCAAGGCGATTCGGAAACAGGTGGAACAGCTGCAAAAACGCGGCTATCTGCTGGGTGCGGCGCCTATGCCGCTTCTGTTGCGTCTGCTCCGGAACGAACAGACCTTCCCGGAATTTTCGCAGGCTGCCGAATCGGCAATGCAGGCGAGCGGTCCTCAGGCGAGCAGTTCTCAGGCGAGCGGTTCTCAGGCGAGCGGTCCTCAGGCGAGCAGTTCTCAGGCGAGCGGTTCTCAGACGGGCGGTCCTCAGACGAGCGGCTCTCAGGCGAGCGGCTCCCAGACGGACGGCTCTCAGACAGGCGGTTCTCAGGCGAGCGGTTCCCAGACAGGCGGTTCTCAGGCGAGCGGTTCCCAGACGAACGGTTCTGCGGCGGGTTCGCATGGGCTGGGCGCCACTGTCAAGGAAACCGCAAAACAAACGCTGATGCATACCGCGCTCGGCAAAACGTTGGCTTCGGTGGTGGCAGCGGTCATCGTCGGCACCGCTGTGGGCGGAGCCGTCATCTGGAACAACAGCCGCCAGCCGGATGAGTCGGCTCCCTCCGCTTCGGCTTCGCAGACCGACAGCAGCGACGCCGCTCAGAACGATTCCTCTTTGGAGGAAAGTTCCTCCAACCAGGAGGGCTCCTCTCAGCAGGAGGATGCTTCTCAAACTGAGGAGAATCCGTCGGCTGGCCTGGGCGAGAAATACAAACAGGCGCTTGCGGCGGTCACCTCCAAACAGCCGGGATATGATTTTTCCGCCCAGCTGGCGCCTTATACGGCGGACGGCAGCTACCGTTACGCTTTGTATGATATCGATTCCGACACGGTGCCGGAACTTCTGGTGAGCACCGACGCCGGCGAGGTCGGTTACAGCGTTGTGTTCACCTGCGCGGACGGTGCACAGCCGGTCCTGCTGAAGGGCGGTCTGTACGAAAACGGCGAAGGCATATCCTACACCGGGCTGGTCGTCCCGAAAGAGGGAACAGGGCTGTACAGCGTTGAGCTTTCCCGCGCGAACGGTCAAGAAAAGGTCTACCCGGTGAACATTGTCTCCGGTGAGATTAAAGTGGATGGCTCACCCGCTTACAGCTTTACCTTAGGGGATGCCGATGCGCAGGCGTTTGGCGCCGCGCACGAATCGCTCACCTGGTATGAAAGCACCGACACCGCCGCGCTTGATGCACTTGATTAAATCCGGACGGGAGCGGGACAGGGCCTTTGAAAAAATTTTTTTAAAAAATTTTTTCAAAAATTAAAACCTGTTTTGAAATCGACCTGTCTATCTGGTGAAAACACCGGAAAACGGCTGTTTGAGCCGCCGGGAAAACCACTTGAAGAAAGGAACTGAATACCATGAAAATGAGAGCTTTGAACTATTTTGCTGTTTTATTTGCCGCCGCGGTGATGGCGCTTTCCTTCACCGCCTGCGGGCAGAGCGGGGAGGAGGTTTCCAAAGAGGAAAGCAGCTCTTCCACCACCCAAACGGAGGACAGCTCACAGCAGAGCGAGGAGCCGGAGTCCATCGACCGCAAGGTGACGGTCACCGACGTGACCATTACCCCCATTCAGGTGTATTCCGCCAGTGTGGACAGCTACGACCCGGATAACGGCTATGTCATCGAAGCGACCGTTTCCAACAAAAACGATGTTTCCTGTGACGTGTACCCCACCTTCTCCATCACCCTGACCAGCCAGGATGATTACGGCGCTTCTCAGACCAGAGAGATGCTGCTTTTTAACTCCGACCTGATTTCCAGCCCGTACAGCCCGGACATCAACTACCGCGGTGATACAGCGCTCGCGCCGGTCGGCATCGCCCCGAACGAGACCAAGACCGTTCGGTATTACGTCGGCACCAACAGTACTGCGCCGCTGGTCGTGGCCGAATTGGACGGGGGAAGGTATGATGAACCCGAAAACCTGTACGGCACCGAAAATTACTCGATTGACGGAATCAAGCTGGAAGGCATTGGGGTCAAAGAAGCGGAACAGGTTTATCTTCCCGCGGATGAATGGAGCGCAGACGCTCATCTGGAAGCGGTGGATTTCTCCGCTCCCGGCCTTGCCGCCTACGGAAATGTGCTGACCGGAACCATTCAGAACAACACCGCGGACCGTTGGGAAGAGGGCTACGCTCAGTTTGACCTTGCGGTCAACGGGCAGACCTTCAACGCCATGGCGGTCAAAAAGACCTACCAGACCTTTTCTTTTGTGGATGTGGACGGCTCCGTTGCCCTTCACGAAGGGGACTTTTCCTCTTCGGAAAGCGTGGCCACTTCCGAAAGTCCGAATTTTGAGGTAACGCTCACCCCGGCTCTGTTAGCTTATACGCCGGACGAGGAGTAAAGGCCGGGCAAAAAAGCCGAATCGTATCAAAACCAAGGCGCCACCGCGGTATAAACGGTGGCGCCTTGTTCTGTCTGGTTACCTTTATTGGTTGACCCACTTCAAAGCCCTTTTTAAAAATAATCTGCGCCGCGGACCAGGCAAAGGCCCCGGCCGGTGACAGCCGGTATTGGCTTGCGGCAGTAAAAAAGGAGAGTGCCGAAAGCACTCTCCTTTTTGTGTTTATCTCTTGCGTACAGCGAAGCCTTTTTAATCCTCCCAGCGTTCAGGGAGAAGCTCATCCAGTGTCGCGACCCTGTTTTTGAGCAGAATCTCACAGCGGAGGTTTTCATGGTTGATCTGGTAGAGGAATTCCCGGCAGCGGCCGCACGGAGGCACAACACCCACCCCGTCACAGACCGCCGCCAGCTTGACGACGCGGCTTTCGCCGGCGGTGATCATGGCGGCAATGGCGGCGTGCTCGGCACAGAAGCCCATCGAACAGGGAACATCGATGCACACGCCGGTGTACACATTGCCCCCTTCGGTGAGGATGGCGGCGGCAACTTCGCCCGCCGTGGCGTCTTCGGTCAGCCGGCGCGGGTTCAAAGCCTGTTGTGCAATCTTTTTTAACGCCTCAAAGGTCATGGAAGCCACCTTCTTTCTTCAAACGGTCCGGGGGTCAGCTGTTCTGCCCGTCATAATACCCGTTTTCATACAGGGCGATGAAGGAAAGCAGACCGCCCCAGTGGTAAAACTTGTCGCTGCGCTCCGAGTTGCAGCCTTCGCCGGTGTCCGGGTCGTAATTTTCGTGAACGTGCCCTTTTTCCAGCCATTCTTTTAAGATCAGGTTGACCGATTTTTCCGCAAGGTCCTTCTGCGCGTTCTCACAGCTGTACTGCCGGATCGCCATGTAAGCGAGGAAATTCATCGGCGCCCAGATGCGTCCCCGCCAGTAGGTCTGTTCCGGAAAAGCCGGGTCGTTGCGCGCGATGGAGGGAAGGATGTATTCCCCGAAAAATTCCTTTTCGTTGTAGAAGTGTTCGTCGATCATCCGGCGCGCCCGTTTTTCGCCCACTTTGGAGCTGAACAGCGCGTGGAAGTGGAAGGGGGAAAGACGGTACTCGAATTCCCCGGTGTCCTCCCGGCGGTTTAAGTACATGCCAAAATCCTCGTCCCAAAGCTGTTCCATCCGCTCTTCCATCTCTTCCGCGCGGGCCTTGAGCGCCTGCTCCTTGTCGGTGTGCCCAAGAATTCCGGCGATCTCGGCAAGGCATTTGCAGTCCTCAATGTACATGCCCACCAGACCGACGTCTTCTAACAGGATGATGTTGCGTTCTTCGTCGAAGGGGATGTCGTCGTACATGGGGGAGTTGTCCAGCCCGGACTCATACGCCGCGCCCAGCCGTTCGTGCACGCCGAATTTTTCCAAGTCGTGTCCGGTGATCATCTCATACGGGTCGCTTCCCCAGGCGAGCAGGCCGTTTTTGGTGGAACGGTGGTCGATGAACCACTGGTTCCAGCGGACAAGGTCGTCGTAAATTTCTTCCAAGAACCATTTGTCGCCGTATTTTTTGTACATCATCAGCGCGACCATGGAACCGACTGGCGGCTGAGAGCGGTCAAAGCTCTTGAAGTTGTTTTGGCAGGCGTAATTCGGCACGAAGCCGGCGTCGGTAATGGTTTTGGTGATGGCGATGGCGTTGCAGTAGGCAAGCTCTTTGTTGTCAATCGACTGCATCAGGGCCGCGAAATAGGTGTCCCAGCAGAAGAGAACGTAACCGCCCCACTGGTTGTTCCAGATGCGGCTGACCGTCGTCATGGGGGTGTCATCCTGCGGGTTGTAGATGGTGTCCCACGCTTGGCAGGTCTGCATGGCGTTGTAGGCTTCGGCAAGAGGACCGTACTTCGCCTTGTTCGCTTCCCATTTTTTGCGGTTTGTTTCGATGACTTGTTTGATCTCCTCCACACTGCGCTTTTTCCCGGTGCTGATGCCGATCTCGCCGCTTAAGTCGGCCGCGAGGAACGGGGTGGTGCAGTGGACGAACAGTTCCCCGTTGTGCGGGCTCGTCAAAAAGACCCGCACCTCTTTTTTGCCGCCCTTTAACAGAAGCGTCTCGCCGTCTTTTTCCACGGTGGCGCCCTTGTTCCAGAGGCTCACCCCGCTGACGATGAGGGAGGAGCACTTCATCGGCTGGCGTTCAGGCGTGACGAGCATGACCAGGTCATCCCCGTCCAGCGCGGTCTTAACGTTGATGGTGTTTTCCAGCCAGTCGAGCCGCACTTCGGTGAAGGAGTTGTCGTAAGCGTGCGCGAACGGTTTGACGATGCCTTCTTCTTCGGTCTGGCCGATCAGCGCCGTATCCAGCAGTTTCGCGCGTTTGTAATCTTTCAGTCCCAGGTTGATGCCGAAGCCTTCCGGCATCATCACATGAGAAAGAACGCTGGCGTTGTTCCAGGTCTGCCAGCCGTTCGTGCAGGTTTGTTTGAGTGTTTCATATGCGGTCACAAAAATGCCCCCTTTACAGATAAAACGATGGAATGATATAATTATAATGTAATTATCTGGGGAAAACTCCCAGTTTTTCGTGAAAAAATACGGTGTTTTCGTAAAGGTGAGGTCTTATAAATTGGAGTATATTTACGAACAGTCGCATAATACCATTGGTTCTCCGCTCACGGTCGTGCGGTTAAACAGCGTTGAACAGCCAAAGCTCATCTACTGCAACTGGCACAGGGAACTGGAATTTATTTACGTTTCCAAAGGAACGCTTGTGCTCATGGCGGGGGATAAAAAGGTGACCCTTCACGCCGGGGATATAGGAGTCGTCAACATCAACGAGGTGCATTACGGAGAGCATGACCCTTCGGAGGAATGTGAAATTTTTGTGTTCTTAGTCTCGGCGGAACAGATTCTTCCCGCCGATGACAGAGGGGCAAGCCGGTTTCTGCAAAGCCTGCTCAAGGGGGAGATGCTGCTCGCGCCCGCGCTCACACCGGTGATGCCCCACTACACCCAGGTGGTGACCTGCTTTAAAAAGATGTACGAGCTGTATTCGCTCAAGCAGCCGGGCTTTGAACTGCTTTCCCTGAGCCTGATTTATGAACTGCTTTACGCGTTTTTCTCGGAGCAGGAACTGCTTGTAAAGGGCGACGGCTTGAATGAGACCCAGACCAGAGAAAAGATCGAGCGGCTCAACCAGGTGCTGGGGTACATCGAACAGAATTACAGCAGGAAGATCTACATTGCCGAGCTTGCCGACCTGCTTTATATGGGCGTGGATAATTTTTACAAGTTTTTCGTATCGGTCACGGGCGTTTCCCCGGCAAGCTACATCAACTCCTACCGGATGAAGCAGTCAGCGTCTTTGCTGGCGTCGACCGAGCTCCCGGTGACCGACATCTGTTACCGGGTGGGGTTCAACAACGTGAGTTATTTTATCAAAACATTTCAGAAGCATTACGGCTGCACGCCGAAAAAATACCGCACCCTCTGCCATGAAAAAGAACGGGTGCGTCTGGAGGGATGAGAGATGAGCTGTTGTGTTGAAGCGGTGATTGCCGCCATGATCTCATATAATAAAGGGGACCCGGCCCGCATTGGCCACGCGCTGAAGGTGTACGGGTTCGCAAAGGCCATCGCGGCGGAAGAGGGCCTTTCGGAGGAGACCCGCCGGCTGGTGGAAACAGCCGCTGTTTTGCACGACATCGGCATCCGGGAGAGCGAACGCAAATACGGCGACGCTTCCGGCGCCCATCAGCAGGTGGAAGGCCCGCCGGTCGCACGGGAGATCCTCTCTTCGCTCGGATTCGACGCCGGCGTGATCGACCGGGTCTGCTGGCTCATCGCCCATCATCATACCTACACCGGGGTGACACAGCCGGATCACCGGGTGCTGATCGAAGCCGATTTTCTGGTGAACACCGAAGAAGACCCCGTCATGCGCCGGTCTGCCGGCAGAATCTACGCGGAGCAGATGAAGACTAAAACCGGCCGCGCGTTTTACCGCAGCCTGTTTCCTGAAGCCGCACCGGAGGATTGACCGGAAGCCCGTCGATGGGGGAGCATGGCCTCGGATGTGTGCGAGCCTTACCCGAGATTTGCAGGGCGTTTTGCCCCGTGTCGTTCAGGCAATCCCGCCCGGAAAACAGCCCTTGTGGGAAGAAATTCAAGCCGGTTTCGGCAGTGCTCGCGGCGATGGGTTGCGGCGGGCGGCCCACTCAGTTTTCGTTCGCGCGCGGCAGCCCTTTTCGGTTGTCCACGTTCGGGCAAAACGGCAAAAACAGCCCTTGCGGGAAGGAATTCAAGCCGGTTTCGGCAGTGCTCGCAGCAGCCGCTTTGGTTTGCCCGCGTTTGAGCGAAACGGCAAAAACAGCCCGCAAGCAGACTGCGGCGGCAAAAATCGGCTGCGCGTGGCATCGATGCAAAAAGAAAAAAGCCCCGGTCAAACCGGAGCTTTCGCAGAGATAGGATTGCGGCGGAGCAGTCAGATCTGTTCCTTGATCCGTTCCAGCGCGCTTTTTTCAAGCCTTGAGACCTGCGCCTGCGAAATGCCGATCTCGTTTGCGACCTCCACCTGGGTCTTTCCTTTGAAAAAGCGCAGGGAAAGGATCTTTTTTTCACGGGGCGCCAGCTTTTCAATGGCCTCTTTGAGGGCGATCTCTTCCAGCCAGCCGGTGTCGTCGCTGCGGTCGCTGAGCTGGTCCATCACATAGATGGTGTCGCCTCCGTCGGAATAAACCGGTTCGTTGAGCGAAACCGGGTCGACAATGGCCTCCAGCGCCAGCACCACCTCGTGTTTGGGGATGCCCAGCTCTTTGGCGATCTCTTCGGCGGTCGGTTCCCGCTGGGTCTTGCCGGTCAGCCGTTCTTTTACCTGCATGGCGCGGTAGGCGGTGTCCTTGAGCGAGCGGCTAACCCGGACGGAATTGTTGTCCCGCAGGTAACGGCGGATCTCCCCTAAGATCATGGGGACGGCGTAGGTGGAAAACCGCACCGAGTGGGAAAGGTCGAAGTTGTCAATGGCTTTCATCAGCCCGATGCATCCCACCTGAAACAGGTCGTCCAGGTTTTCGCCCCGGTTGATAAACCGCTGGATGACGCTGAGCACCAGCCTGAGGTTCCCGCTGATGAGTTCCTCGCGCGCGGCTTTGTCGCCCTCTTTCACACGGGCGAGCAGCTCCATTTTTTCTTTTTCTTTTAACACTTTCAGCTTTGCGGTGTTCACGCCGCAGATCTCTACTTTATTCAAAAGCATTTGCGCCGCTCCTTTTTGTGTTGATGTTATGAGTATGGGCGCAAAATGCGGATCGCATACACCAATGATTTTTCCAATTCAAGGAAATTTTGAAAGGACGTTTTATGGCACAGGTAATCATTGCATCAAACGGCGAACAAAAGACCGTTTCCGTGGCGGAGGGCACGCTGCTTTCCGCTCTTCTTCAACAGGAGCAGATCCCGCTTTCCATGCCCTGCTCGGGCAATCACACCTGCGGAAAGTGCAGGGTAAGGGCGCAGGGAGCGCTCGGTGAAATGGAATCCAGAGAGGAAGCCGTGCTCTCGCCGGCCGACCTTGCAAACGGGGTGCGTTTGGCCTGCTTTACCCGTGTTTTGGGGGATTGCACCGTAACGGTCGACACCGGTGAGGCCGGAAGCGCGATCCAGTCCTCCGGCCGGATGGAAGGCTTCACCCTTTCTCCCCGGGTGAGTGAGGGCTACGGCCTTGCGGTGGATATCGGCACCACCACTGTGGTGGCATATCTGTACCGTTTGTCGGACGGTTCGCTCGCCTCGGTGCGCAGCGGGATGAACGCCCAGCGCGGATTCGGGGCGGACGTCATCTCCCGCATCAACTACGCGAACGAGCATGGCGTGGCGGCGCTTCAGCAGGCGATCGTTTCCCAGCTAAAGTCCCTTGCGGAGCAGACCCTCGCCGACTGCGGCGCCGGCATGACCGATCTTCGGGACGCGGTCATCACCGGCAATACCACCATGCTCCATCTGCTCACCGGGCTGGACCCATACGGCATCGCGGTCTATCCGTTTACGCCGGTGAGCCTGTTCGGGGAGCCGCTTTCCCGTGATCTGCTCGGCTTTGAGGCTGCAGAACGGGTCTATCTGCCCCACTGCATCACCTCTTACATCGGCGCGGACATCACCTGTTCCATCCTGTCCAGCGGCATGATGGAGCGGGAGACCGCTCTGCTCATCGACCTTGGCACCAACGGGGAGATGGCGCTCCGGTACAAAGGAAAGCTGTTCTGCTGTTCCACCGCCGCCGGTCCCGCCTTTGAGGGTGCGGGCATGCAGATGGGCATGACCGCTGTAAACGGCGCGGTCAGCAAGGTTTCCATGGAGGGGGAGAGGATGACCTATTCGGTCATCGGCGGCGGCGAGGCAAAGGGACTGTGCGGCTCCGGCGTGATCGACGCGGTCGCCGCCTTTGTCCGCTGCGGGCTGATTGACGACACCGGCCGGATCGACGAGGATTCCCCGCTTTATGCCGTTTACGGGACCGAGTTTGACGGGTTCCCCGCCCTCAAGATCGGAGACAGCGGCGTACTGATCACCCAGCAGGATATCCGCAAACTGCAGCTTGCCAAATCGGCGGTCGCGGCAGGCATCCTCACCATGCTGTCCGATTCGGGCTGCACGATGGATGAGATCAGCACCCTTTACCTTGCCGGCGGCTTCGGCAGCTATGTGGACATCCGCTCGGCGGCAGCCATCGGCCTCATTCCGGAGGCGCTCGAAGGGAAGGTGACGGTCATCGGCAACGCCGCGGGAGCCGGCGCGTCCATGCTCCTGCTCGACCGGAGCGCCGAAGAGCGGGAACAGGCGATTGTTTCTTGTGCGGAGGAGATCAACCTTTCCGCCAACCCCACCTTTATGGACCATTACGTGGAACAGATGATGTTCTGATCGGCAGGCTGTTTTTTGAAGATTGGAGGGAGTGTTATGAAGATCCTACTTCGCCCGTGGCGCGCGGAGGATATTGAATCGGTCGCACGGTATGCGAATAATCCGCACATCGCGGCAAACCTGCGGGATGTGTTCCCAAGCCCCTACACGCTTTCGGACGCACAGTGGTTTGTGGATGACTGCATGGAAAAAGGGGATGCAGCCGGCCTCAACCGCGCAGTCGTTGTGGACGGCGAGGCAGTCGGCAGCGTTTCGGTGCTGCTCCAGGCGGATGTTTACCGCAAAAGCGCGGAACTTGGCTACTGGCTCGCGGAGCCGTTCTGGAACAGGGGGATCATGCGTGCGGCTGTTGGCATGATCTGTGCGCAGGCGTTTGAGCGGTATGACATCGTAAGGATCTTCGCCGAGCCATTCGCGCACAACACCGCCTCCAGAAAGGTGTTGGAAGGGTGTGGCTTTTCGCTGGAGGGGATGAAGAAAAACAGCGTTTACAAAAACGGGTGTTATGCCGATTCCTGCATGTATGCGCTGCTGCGTGAACAGCTGTAACCGCCGTTTCCCAAAAAACAGTGGAAAAAGTTTGTTCAGGCCGGTTCCATTGTATTGATTTTGTATGCCGGTTGGTGTAAAATGAAAAGGAATTTAACGCGCCGGTTTTACCCGGCCGTGGAATGAATCAGAAAGAACAAAAAAGGAAGATGATTATGGCAAAATACGCAATTGGCGTAGATTTCGGCACGTTGTCCGGGCGCGCTGTTCTGGTTGATGTTCAAAACGGTGCGGAACTTGCTTCCAGTACTTTTGAGTACCCTCATGCGGTCATGGATGAAGCTCTGCCGGACGGAACTCCGCTGGGCCCGGACTGGGCGCTGGAGCATCCGCAGGATTATTTGGACGTTTTTTCACATACCATTCCCGCCGTTCTGGAAGAGACTCACGTTTCTCCGGATGATGTCATCGGCGTTGGTGTGGACTTTACCGCCTGCACCGTCATGCCGGTCAAGCTGGACGGCACACCGCTCTGTTTTCTGGAGCAGTACAAATCCAACCCGCACGCTTATGTAAAGCTGTGGAAACATCACGCTGCGCAGGACAAGGCGAACAAGCTCAATGAGATCGCCACACAGCGCGGGGAAAAATGGCTTTCCCGTTACGGCGGAAAGATCTCTTCCGAGTGGCTGGTCCCGAAGATCTGGCAGATCCTCGATGAAGCGCCGGAAGTCTACGATGAAATGGATTGCTTCATTGAAGCGACCGACTGGGTCATCTGGCAGCTGACCGGTAAAAAGACCCGCAACAGCTGCACAGCAGGTTATAAAGCCATCTGGCATAAACGCGACGGTTATCCGTCCAATGATTTTTATAAAGCGCTCGATCCGCGTCTGGAGCATGTTGTGGATGAAAAACTCAGCCGCACCATCACTCCGCTTGGGCAGAAAGCGGGTGAGATCACCGAAGAAGCCGCGAAACTGACCGGCCTTCGTCCCGGTACCGCGGTCGCGGTCGGCAACGTGGACGCGCACGTATGCGTTCCTGCTGTGAAGATCGATGGCCCCGGCAAAATGCTCGCCATCATGGGCACCTCCACCTGCCATATGCTCCTCGGCACCGAAGAAAAACAGGTTCCGGGCATGTGCGGCGTGGTCGAAGACGGTATCCTTCCGGGCTTCTACGGCTATGAGGCAGGCCAGAGCTGTGTGGGCGACCACTTTGCATGGTTCATTGAAAACTGCCTGACCGCTGAGTATGTTGCCGACGCAAAGGCAAAAGGCGTAAATATCCATAAATATCTCCGTGAAAAAGCAGAAAAGCTCCGTCCGGGTGAAAGCGGACTGGTCGCGCTTGACTGGTGGAACGGCAACCGTTCGGTTTTGGTTGACGTTGACCTCACCGGCGTGATCCTCGGCATGACCCTGCTCACCAAACCGGAGGAGATCTACCGTGCTCTGATCGAGGCGACTGCTTACGGTACCCGTACCATCATTGAGACCTTCCGCAAGAGCGGCGTTCCGGTCAACGAGTTCTACGCAGCCGGCGGCATCGCCGAAAAGGACCCGATGACCATGCAGATCTATGCGGATATCATCAATATGCCGATCAAGATCTCCGGCAGCTCGCAGGGTCCGGCGCTCGGTTCCGCTATCTTCGGTGCCGTTGCGGCAGGCAAAGAGCGCGGCGGTTATGACGATGTGTTTGAAGCCGCTTCCGTCATGGGCAAGCTCAAAGACGTTGTGTATGAGCCGATTCCGGAAAACGCTGCGATTTATGACAAACTGTTTGCGGAGTACACCAAACTGCACGATTATTTCGGCCGTGGTGGGAACGATGTCATGAAGCGCCTGAAAGCGATCAAAAAAGAGGTCGTTTCCGGCCGCTGATTCTTACTTTGGAGGAGAAAAGCAGATGCTGGAACAGTTAAAACAGCAGGTTTATGAAGCGAATATGATGCTTCCGGCTCATCACCTGGTCACCTTTACCTGGGGCAATGTCTCGGGGATCGACCGGGAAAAAGGGCTGATCGTCATCAAGCCGAGCGGCGTGGAGTACGACTCCATGAAGCCGGAGGATATGGTCGTCCTCGATTTGGACGGCAACAAGGTGGAAGGTGACCTCAATCCTTCTTCCGATACAGACACTCACCTTGAGTTTTACCGCAATTTCAAAGAGATCGGCGGCGTTGTACATACCCATTCCCGCTGGGCGACCATCTGGGCGCAGGCGGGGCGGGGCATTCCGGCATACGGGACCACACAGGGGGACTATTTCTACGGTGAGATCCCCTGCACCCGTGCCATGACGCCCGAAGAAATCGCAGGCGATTACGAGCTCAACACCGGCAAGGTCGTGGTTGAGCGTTTTGAGGGGATCAACCCGAACGATATCCCAGGCGTACTGGTCAAAAGCCACGGCCCGTTTGCATGGGGGAAAAACGCGTTTGACGCAGTCCACAACGCGGTGGTCATGGAAGAGGTCGCCATGATGGCATGGCACACCGAAATGCTCCGCGGGACGGTCACAACGCCGATGCAGCAGGAACTGCTGGATAAGCACTTCCTGCGTAAACACGGCCCAAACGCCTATTATGGCCAGGGAAATAAATAATCACAACTGTAGGAAAGGAAGTCACCATTATGAAACTGTTTGTCGATACCGCAAACGTAAACGACATCCGCGAAGCAAATGATCTGGGCGTCATCTGCGGCGTTACCACTAACCCGTCTCTGATCGCGAAAGAGGGCAGAGATTTTGTTGAGGTCGTAAAAGAGATTACAAGCATTGTCGATGGCCCGATCTCTGCTGAGGTCATTTCCCTTGAGGCTCCGAAAATGGTTGAAGAAGCTCTTGAGCTTGCGAAGATCCATAAAAATATCGTTATCAAAATCCCAATGTGCGCAGAGGGCCTCAAAGCTGTGAAACAGCTCACCGCGAAGGGCATTAAAACCAACGTGACCCTCATCTTCTCCGCTGCACAGGCTCTTCTTGCTGCAAGAGCAGGCGCTACTTATGTCAGCCCGTTCCTCGGCCGTCTGGACGACATCGGCTCTGAAGGCATGATCCTCATTGAGGACATTGCTCAGATCTTTGCTGTTCATGACATCAAGACTGAGATTATCGCTGCTTCCATCCGCAACCCGATCCATGTTATCGAGGCTGCAAAAGCTGGCTGCGACATTGCTACCATCCCGTACAATGTCATCAAACAGATGATCGGCCATCCGCTGACCACTGCCGGCATCGAGCGCTTCCTCAAAGACTGGGAAGGCGTTCCGAAGAAATAAGGTTTCGGTTTACAAAAAAGCCTGTCTGGTTTCAGACAGGCTTTTTTCTTTTTTCTTATTTTCGGCTGGATGCAAACAACGACCCATTTGGCCGGCGGTGCGTTACCGGTCGTAGCGGAAGAAGATGAACACATCACCAATGACGGGGAGCGGACGCACATATCCCCGCAGGACCGAAATGATCCCGTAAACGATCCAAATGAGAAAGACGGCGGACGCTACAAAGCTGAGCAGAAACGGGATGATCCACAAAAAGAAAAAGCTGAACACCACCCCGGTAATGTTAATGACGATCCCCACCGCCATTTCCAGAATGAACAGGATCAGTCCCTGATTGGCGTGGTAGCGCACAAAACGGGAATTCGGCTTCATCAGATAAGGGATAATGAACAGAAAGCCGAGGTAGCACAGCAGGCACCAGAACCGGTTTTCTTTTACGTCCGCCGGGTCTGGGATAAAGGTCGGCTTTTCGCGGAAAACGTGTAAATTCATAATTTTCCTCCGTTATGCTTCGGTTTCTTTATAATTGCCTAAAAATTTAAACGGTTCATATTCGGATTCCAGGTGGTTGAGCAGGTAAAAAACGTTTTCATCCCGCACGTTACCCAGAAAATCAATGTAGAAGATCACATCAAAATTTTTGGTGCCGATCGGTTTGGACTCGATCTTGGTGAGATCCACTCCGGCCGCCGCAAAAACAGTCAGCAGTTTGTACAGGCTGTTTGGCACATTGGGGATGGAAAGCGCCACGGAAACCATGTTTGCGTCCGGCTCCAGCCGCAGGTTTTTAGCAATACACATGAACCGGGTGTAGTTTTCGTCGGTGTTTTGAATACCGCTTTGCAGGATCTCGAGCCCGTACAGTTCGGCCGATTTACAAGAGCAGATCGCCGCGGCGGGTTCGTCTGTTTCGCTTACGAATTTTGCCGCCATCGCTGTATTTTGGAACTTGACCGGCGCTTTGCCCGGATGTGCGTGAAACCAGTTTTTGCACTGCATCAGCGCCTGTTCGTGAGAATAAACCTGTGTGACCTCATCAAGCGAGACACCGGGGCGTACCGCAAGGCAGTGTTCCACCTTGACCTTTACGCTGTACGCAATGAAAAAGTCATATTGTTTCATCAGCGCGTAAACATCCGCGACCGAACCGGCATTGGAGTTATCCACCGGCAGAACGCCATACTCGGTATCTCCCTGTTCCACGGCACGGAACACATCCTCGAACGCGTGGTGGAAGGTGATCTCCGCTTCCGGGAAAAGGGAATCCGCCGCGATGTGTGAATAAGCGCCTTCCACACCCTGACAGGCTACCCGCGGGTGCCGCGGACGCCCAACGCCGCTGTTTTGCAGGGCCGAACGGATCTGTTCGCAAAACGGCTGTATGGTGCCGATCTGTTTTCGCTGCTGGATCTTGGAAAGCTCCATCATAGACGTGTATAACACCTTTGCGCTGGCGCTGTACTCTGGTCTTGCGCGGTTTGCCATTCGGTCGAGAATGGCGTTTTCACGCTCCGGATGAAAGATGGGAAGCCCGTTTTCTTGTTTGAACTGTGCCACGCCGCGCACAACGTCCATTCGTTTTTCAAAAAGCGGAAGAAGCCCGCTGTCGATTTCGTCAATCTGTTCCCGTAAAGAATTTAAATCCATTCGTCATGTTCCTTTGCGATATTTTTTAGACGGCAAAAATGCTTTCGTGCCTTTTGTATTGAAAAGAAACCGCCCGGCGCCTGTTTTCAAGAACGAAAAGCAGTCGCACAGGCGGTTCGGCTATGATTTAGTCGTTTTCATGCATGCCGCAGCATTTTTTGTACTTTTTACCGCTTCCGCAGGGACAGGGGTCGTTACGACCGACCTTCTGTTTGCGGACCGGCTGTTTTTTCACCGCTTTGTCGCCTCCGCCGACGGAAACACCGGTCGGTTTTGCAACCTGTTCACGTTTTGGCTCTTCCGCGGTCTTGATCTGAACAGTCAGCAGCAGACGGACCGTATCCGCACGGATGGATTCGATCATCGCGTCGAACATGTCAAAGCCCTCAAGACGGTACTCGACCACCGGGTTGCGCTGCCCGTACGCCCGCAGGGAGATGCCCCGGCGCAGTTCATCCATCGCGTCAATGTGGTCAATCCACTTGGTGTCAACGACCTTTAACAGGATGACCCGCTCCAGTTCGCGCAGCATCTTTTCGCCCAGCTGCTGTTCGCGCTCTTCATACCGCTTCATGGCGCGGTCGGTCAGCTCTTCGGTGATGTCGGATTTCTGAATATCCGCCAGTTCGTTGACGGTGTAATTCAAATCGTCCGGCCCGGTGAGGTAACCCATGTAGTGGTCGCGTAAACCGGTGATGTTCCAGTTGTCATGGACCTCATCGTCCGAAAGGTACTGGCTGACTGTTTCGGAAATGGTGTCTTTGATCATGGAAAGAATGCTTTCGTGAATGTCTTCGCCGTTGAGCACCTTGGCGCGCTGTCCGTAGATGATCTCACGCTGGCGGTTCATGACGTCGTCATACTGCAGCACGTTTTTGCGGATGCCGAAGTTGCGGCCTTCCACCTTGCGCTGCGCGCTCTCGATGGAGTTGGAAAGCATTTTGTTTTCGATCGGCTGTGATTCGTCGATCTTGAGCATGGTCATCATGTTCTGGATCCGCTCGCCGCCGAACAGCCGCATGAGGTCATCCTCTGCGGAAAGGAAGAAACGGCTTTCACCCGGGTCGCCCTGACGGCCGGCACGTCCGCGCAGCTGGTTGTCGATCCGGCGGGATTCATGCCGCTCGGTGCCCAGAATAAACAGGCCGCCCGCTTTTTTTACCTCTTCCGCTTCCGGCTGGATGGCAGCTTTGTATTTGTCGTTGAGTTGCTGGAATACCTTGCGCGCGTTTAAGATCTCCTCATCGTCGGTCTCCGCGAAGCTGGTTGCCTGCGCGATGAGTTCTTCGGTGTAGCCCTGTTTGCGCATGTCGTGTTTGGCGAGATATTCCGCGTTGCCGCCCAGCGCAATATCGGTACCACGGCCGGCCATGTTGGTTGCGATGGTAACGGCGCCTTTTTTACCGGCCTGCGCAATGATCTCCGCTTCCTTGTCGTGGTATTTCGCGTTGAGTACTTCGTGTTTGATCCCCCTGCGGCGGAGCATACCGCTCAGGTGTTCCGATTTATCAATGGAAATGGTACCCACCAGCACCGGCTGGCCTTTTTGGTGGCATTCCACGATCTGGTCGATGACAGCGTTGAATTTCGCCGCTTCGGTTTTGTAGATCACATCCGGCCAGTCTTTGCGGATGACCGGTTTATTGGTCGGGATCTCAATGACATCCAGCTTGTAGATCTCGCGGAACTCGCTCTCTTCGGTCATGGCCGTACCGGTCATACCGGACAGTTTATCATACAGCCGGAAGAAGTTCTGGAAGGTGATGGTCGCCAGCGTTTTGGATTCACGCATGACGTTGACCCCTTCTTTTGCCTCGATGGCCTGATGGAGCCCTTCGTTGTAGCGGCGGCCCATCATCAAACGGCCGGTGAATTCGTCAACGATGATGACTTCACCGTCTTTGACAACGTAGTCCACATCCCGGTGCATGATGCCGTACGCCTTGATCGCCTGGTTGATGTGGTGCAGGATGGTCATATTTTCCGCGTCCATCAGGTTTTCCACGTGGAAGTAATTTTCCGCTTTTTCCACGCCGCGCGGGGTGAGGGTAGCGGTTTTGGCTTTTTCGTCAACGATGTAGTCGGCGTCGATGGATTCATCGATCTCCTCTTTGTCGTTGAGCTCAGCTACTTTATAAACCTTCAGGCGTTTCGCGAAGTTGTCCGCCACCGTATAAAGCTCGGTGGATTTATCCCCCTGGCCGGAGATGATGAGCGGGGTACGGGCTTCATCAATTAAAATAGAGTCAACCTCGTCGACAATGGCAAAGTTAAAGCCGCGCTGGACCTTGTTTTCTTTGTAGATGACCATGTTATCACGCAGGTAGTCAAACCCCAGCTCGTTGTTGGTGCCGTAGGTGATGTCGCAGTTGTAGGCGGCACGGCGCTGCTCGTTGTCCATATCGTGAACAATGAGCCCGACCGTCAGCCCAAGGTAGTTGTAGACCTTGCCCATCCACTCTGAGTCACGGGTGGCCAGGTAGTCGTTGACGGTGACGATGTGAACGCCTTTTCCAGAAAGGGCGTTGAGGTAGGCGGCAAGGGTAGCCACAAGGGTTTTACCTTCACCGGTCTTCATTTCAGAGATGCGTCCCTGATGCAGCACGATACCGCCGATGATCTGCACCGGGAAGTGTTTCATGCCAAGCACACGCCAGGCGGCTTCACGGCAGGTGGCGAACGCTTCCGGAAGAAGGCTGTCCAGCGTAGCGCCGTTTCGGTAACGTTCACGGAGCAGATTGGTCTGGCTTTTGAGCTCAGCTTCGCTCATGTCAGCGTAGATGTGCTCCAGATCAAGCACCTGCTGCATGATGGGCTTGATGCGCTTGAGTTCACGGTTGGAATAGGTGCCGATGATTTTATCAAGAATTCCCAATTGGTTCACCTCATGTTTTTATTTTGCGCCGCATGTTCAGACATCCGCCCGGAACAAACCGGGGAGCGGGATCAAAAACAACGTTGAAAAGGGGATGAAAGCGGCTTTTGCATACTACGTTTTATTTTAATGCTTCGGCGTGTAAAAGTCAAACGAAACAGGGCGGAAAGCGCCTTTCAAATGTAATATATTTGTAAATTTCTTCCGGTTTGCGCCTGTGTGGCGGTCCAATGTGTTTTTGCCGCGGGACGGGGAAATGCCGGGCGGAAAAAGCAGGCAGAATCCAATTGGGCGCGCGGCCGTTTTTTCTACTGACCGATTACACCCCCTTTGCCTTGCAGGCTGCTTTCGGGTGTGTTTTGTGTAGTAAAAATGAGCAGTGGGCACGGATGATTCAGGCAGAAAAGGGGTGCCGTGCCAAACGAACGAAGCAGAGAAAGCCTGAAACAGTCCTTTTCTCCATCCAGTTTGCCCAAAACCGGCAGGACTTTTCAAATTCGTTTGTTTTTTCACAATTTCGCCGGAGACTCGCCGCAAAACTCTTGCGTTTTCTTCCCGTTTCGATTATAATTGGAAAAGAATGTTGCATATAAAGCAAGAAACTGAAAGGAGAATCACTATGAACTATTCTCATGAAGTTGAGAGAATGTGTGTTCTTACCAAAGGCCCGCATCATGGCCCTGCTCCGATTCCGGAAGAAGGCAAGTGGGTCAAAGCCTATGAAATAAAAGACATTTCCGGTCTTTCCCACGGTGTGGGCTGGTGCGCTCCGCAGCAGGGTACCTGTAAGCTCACCCTCAACGTGAAAGACGGTATCATCGAAGAAGCTATGGTCGAGACTCTGGGCTGCTCCGGCATGACCCATTCCGCTGCTATGGCTGCTGAGATCCTTCCGGGCAAAACCATGCTCGAAGCTCTGAACACCGACCTCGTTTGTGACGCGATCAACGTTGCAATGCGTGAAATCTTCAAACAGCTCGTTTACGGTCGTTCCCAGACTGCGTTCTCTGAAGGCGGCCTGCCGATCGGCGCTGGCCTGGAAGACCTTGGTAAAGGCCTTCGTTCTCAGGTTGGTACCATGTTCAGCACCAAAGACAAGGGCGTTCGTTACCTTGAACTCGCAGAGGGTTATGTTCTTTCCATGGGCGTAGACGAAAACGGCGAAGCCATTGGCTACAAGTTCGTTCGTCTGGGCAAAATGCTGGAGGATATCCGCCACGGTGTTGATCCGAAAACCGCTTACGAGAAAAACATCGGTACATATGGCCGTTATGACGAAGCGGCGAAATATGTCGATCCTCGTGAAGAATAATAGAGGAGGTAAGAAAGAATGGCACAGTTTGAAGGAAAAGAAAGAAGAATGCCGAAAATCGAGAAATGCCTGGCTGAATACGGCTTCGCAACTCTTGAGGACGCGCGTGACCTTTGCCTGTCCAAAGGCATCAATGTAGATGAAATCGTGAAAGGCGTTCAGCCGATCGCATTTGAAAACGCTTCCTGGGCTTACACCCTTGGTACCGCAATCGCACTGAAAAAAGGCATCAACAAAGCGGCGGACGCTGCTGAGGCAATCGGTATCGGCCTTCAGGCATTCTGCGTACCGGGCTCCGTTGCGGAACAGCGTAACGTTGGCCAGGGCCATGGTAACCTCGGCGCAATGCTTCTGCGCGAAGAGACCGACTGCTTCTGCTTCCTCGCAGGTCATGAATCCTTTGCTGCTGCGGAAGGCGCAATCGGTATTGCCCGTACCGCAAACAAGGCAAGAAAGAAACCGCTTCGTGTTATTCTCAACGGCCTTGGTAAAGACGCGGCTTACATCATCTCCAGAATCAACGGCTTCACCTATGTTGAGACCGATTACGATTTCTTCACCGGCGACCTGAAGATCGTCAGAGAAGTTTCCTTCTCCAGCGGTGAGAAATCCAAAGTTCGCTGCTACGGCGCGAATGACGTTCTCGAAGGCGTTGCGATCATGAAACTTGAGAAGGTTGACGTTTCCATCACCGGTAACTCCACCAACCCGGTTCGTTTCCAGCACCTGGTTGCGGGTACCTACAAGAAATGGGCAATGGAAAACGGCGTAAAATACTTCTCTGTTGCTTCCGGCGGCGGTACCGGCCGTACCCTGCATCCGGACAACATGGGCGCTGGCCCGGCTTCTTACGGCTTGACCGACTCGATGGGCCGTATGCACGGCGACGCGCAGTTTGCTGGTTCTTCTTCTGTTCCGGCGCACGTTGAAATGATGGGCCTCATGGGCATGGGCAACAACCCGATGGTTGGCGCTACCGTTGCTTGTGCGGTTGCAGTTGAGGAAGCTGCGAACAAATAACATTTCGCTGCGGCAAATTGAAATTGTACTTGCAAATCTTTTTGGTTTCGTGTATAATTAATTGCAGCTTTGTGAAAAATGCTTCCGGGAAGGGTCACCTTCCCGGTTCTGCTGGAGTGGCTCAGTCGGTAGAGCAGCTGATTCGTAATCAGCAGGTCGTCGGTTCAAGTCCGATCTCCAGCTCCAACAAAAGGGCGTCTTAAAAAGACGCCCTTTTGTTTTGCTATGCAGTTTATTTTGTCAGCGCTTTTTGGCAGGAAATTAAAACACCGCTGTTATTTGATGCAGCGCCATACACTGCGTTCAACGGACGGATGCGGCCATGATTCTCGTGGTTTTCAGCGTTTGATGCACAGGATTTTTTCTTTTTCTGCTTCTGTACAAACTGCGAAAGGTGTATTAAAATAAAATGGTAAATCATCCGCTTAGACGGTGAAAGAGGGATTCTATGGGAATTGTTTTTGATACAGAACATCAGCTGTTTCATCTTGCAACACAGCACACCAGTTACATTTTTTCGGTGTTTGACAGCGGCTTTCTTTACCACCAGTATTGGGGGAAACGCATTCGCACAGCAGACCTGACCGGCCTGTGGCAGGTGTATCCCGGCCTCGCGGTCAATTACCCCGGTGCGCCGGACAACCGTTATTCGCAGGATATTATTCCGGCGGAATACCCGTTTTTCGGGAAAGGGGATTTCCGCAATCCAGCGGTCAGCGTGCGGTTTGAAAACGGAAGCCGCTTGGTCAGTTTCGCCTACCGCACCCACCGCATTCTCACGGAAAAACCGCAGCTTGACGGCCTTCCGTCTCTGCATGGCGCGGATGCTGCGCTGGAACTTGTTTTGGCAGATGAGGTCTCCGGCCTTGAGCTGTTGCTGCGTTATGCTGTTTTTGAGGATTGTGATGTCATCACCCGCAGCGCGGAACTGAAAAACTGCGGCGCACATCCGGCTTATATCGAACGCCTGTTCAGCTTTAGCCTGGACCTTCCTCCCGCGGATTACGAGTGCATCGACCTGTGTGGCTGTCATCTGCGTGAACGGCAGGTGGAGCGCACTCCTCTGCGCAGCGGGATGCAGTCCATCGAAAGCCGCAGAGGGGCATCCAGCCCGAATTTCAACCCGTTTTTCGCGCTTGTCTCTCCACATACCACAGAAGATGAAGGGGAGGCATACGGCGCGGCGCTTGTGTACAGCGGCAATTTCTTTGCGGGCGCTGAACAGGACAACTACGGTTTTGTCCGTTTGCAGATGGGTATCAATCCCTTCCAGTTTTCTTGGAAATTGGGTGCAGGAGAATGCTTCATCGCGCCCGAAGCCGTGCTGACTTACAGTGCCTGCGGCCTGAACCGGATGTCTCAGAACTTCCACCGGGCGTTCCGTTATCACCTGGGTCACGCGCTTTATAAAAACAAACCCCGCCCGGTCGTCATCAACAACTGGGAAGGAACCTATTTTGACTTTGACGAACAGAAGATTCTTTTGATGATTCGCGCCTGTGACGGTCTGGGGCTCGATGTATTCGTGCTGGATGACGGCTGGTTCGGCAAGCGGGATGACGATACCACCTCGCTGGGCGACTGGTTCATCGACCGGGAAAAACTGCCCCGTGGTCTCACACCGCTCATCGAGCAGTGTGAAGCGCAGGGGATGCGCTTCGGGCTGTGGGTCGAGCCGGAAATGGTGTCGCCGGACAGCGAGCTTTACCGCGCGCATCCGGATTGGGCCATCCAGGACCCGCAGAGGGAAAGTTGTTTGGGCCGTAACCAAATGGTGCTCGACCTTTCGCGGGAGGATGTCTTCCAATACTTGCTTTCGACCATCCGCGGGCTGCTCAATGAAAACCGCATTTCCTATATCAAGTGGGACATGAACCGGCATATCACCGACGCTTACTCCAAATTGCTCCCGGCGGAGCAGCAGGGTGAGTTGGCTCATCGTTACATCCTCAACTATTACCGGCTGATGGACGCACTTTGTAAAGAATTCCCGCAGGTCATTTTTGAGGGATGTTCCAGCGGCGGCGGTCGGTTTGACGCCGGTGTGCTGTATTATCAGCCCCAGATTTGGACGAGCGATGATTCAGACGCCATCGCGCGGCTGCGCATCCAGTACGGCACCTCTTTTGTTTATCCGCCGGAGTGCATGACGGCTCATGTTTCCGCCTGCCCGAACCATCAGGTGGGCAGAATGACGCCGTTCCATACCAGAGGGCTGGTAGCTATGAGCGCTTCGTTTGGATATGAACTCAATCCGCTGACCCTGACTGAAGAGGAACGCGCTCAGGTCAAACAGCAGGTAGAGACTTATAAAAACGACTTTGCGCCGTTGGTGGTCGGCGGGGAATTCTACCGCCTGACAGACCCGTTTGTCAAAGATGACTGTGGCTGGATGTTCGTTTCACCGGAACAGGATAAAGCGGTCGTTGTTTATGCGCGCCAGCTCATCCGCCCATCGGTGCGCGCTGTGCGGGTCAAGCTGCGCGGGCTGGACCCGGATGCGGTTTATCACATCCGTGAGCTTTCCTGCGATATGGGCGGCGACGTTTTGATGAACGCCGGTTTGACCGTGCCGGTCCTGGAGGATTTTGAGGCTGTTTCCTATACGCTGGAACGAAAATAAGTGCTTGCTTGGAACTGCTGAATTTGGCTGACAAAAAGCGGGTGTAGTAAAATACACCCGCTTTTATTGCGTTTATTTATGAGGATTACCAATGTTCCGGCAGAACCGCACTCGCTTTAAAGTCCGTACAGCATGAGATAATTGCCCCAGCCCAATAAAAATATAGACAGGACCCCTATGATTACAAATGAAACCGGAGGTATCCATCCCCATTTGCTGTTGATTGCGCGGACTGTTTTTACAAGCCAGACAAAAATGGGTACAACGGCTGCCAGCCATACGAAAATCCCAATCACGGCCAGCATGACGTAAATATCCGCTTCACTGCGCAAATCGTAGCCGTATCCCTTTCCGTTTCCCGTCATGAACATGTAGGTAAAACCAATCCAAACAGGGGTAATAAACGCCATAAAGGCTTCCCACAAACACGCAAGCACAAGTTTAAGCTGTTTCATGTTTATCCTCATCTGTTTCATGTGTGATGAACTGCCATACGATAAAATCATTTTATGAAAAAAGGCACCAGCCCGTTCGGGGTTGGCGCCTGTTTTTAATTACTGAAAGAACATGGTGATATAGCCCTGTACCAGAATGTAAAGAACGATGACCGGGATGACATACTTGGCATACAGGTAAATTTTTTCAGGGAAATTCAACCCCTTACCGGTGTTGGCTTCTTGAATAAAATTCTTCCAGCCCCAGCCGCGTTTGCTGCAGCAGAAGAGCACGAATACCAGTGAACCGAGCGGAAGAATGTTCTGGCTGACCAGAAAATCCTCAAGGTCAAGGATATTGCTGGTTCCGCCAAGCGGATGAAACCCGCTCAAAACATTGAAGCCCAGGATGCAGGGGATGGAAAGCAGAAAAATGGCGATGATGTTGATGATACAGGCCTTTTTCCGGCTCCATTTCCAAAGGTCCATGGCAAAGGAGATGATGTTTTCAAACACGGCAATGACGGTAGAAATCGCCGCAAACAGCATGAACAGGAAGAAACAGCTTCCCCAAACCTGCCCGAATTCCATCTCGTTGAACACGTGCGGCAGGGTGATGAAGATGAGCGACGGACCGGTATCCAACGAAATGTCGTAGGCGAAGCAAGCGGGAATGATGATAAGCCCCGCTACGAAAGCGACCATGGTATCCAGAATGGTGATGCTCATGGTCTCGCCCAGCAGTTTGCGGTCTTTTTTTAGGTAGCTGCCGAAAATGGCCATACTGCCCATACCGATGCTTAAGGTGAAGAACGCCTGGCTGAGCGCCGCGAACAGCACGTTTGAAATGCCGCTGTCCAGCATCTTCTGAAAATCCGGAATCAGGTAATACTGCAGGCCTTCAGAAGCGCCCGGAAGGGTGACCGAACGGAACGCCAGCACCAGCATGATGACGATGAGCAGCATCATCATAACTTTGGTGATTCGTTCCACACCGTTTTTTAAGCCCAGCGAGCAGATGCCGAAACCGACCAGCACCACGATTCCCATAAACAGCAGCATCAGCCAGGGGTCGCCTGTCAGACTTTGGAACTGCCCGGTGATCTGTTGGCTGGTAACGTCTACAAAATCGCCCTTGGCCATTTTGATGAGGTAAGCGAGCATCCAGCCGGAAACGGTGGTGTAAAACATCATGAGCAGGTAGTTTCCCGCCATGCCAACATAACTGAACCAGTGCCATTTTGTGCCTTTTGGTTCCAGCTCACGGAAGGAACTGGCAACGCTTTTCCGGCTGGCGCGTCCGACTGAAAATTCCATTGCCATAATGGGAACGCCAAGAATGACAAGAAATACCAGGTAAATTAAAATAAAGGCGGCGCCGCCGTATTCCGCGACGATATACGGAAAACGCCATACGTTTCCCAGGCCGATCGCGCAGCCTGCCGAAATTAAAATGAATCCCAAACGGGACCCGAAAGTTTCCCTCTCCATAAGACTCACGTCCTGTTTTTTATTGATTTGTTTTTATATTGTCTGCAAGAACCCAATACAGCGGTTGGATAAAAAAACGGCAAAGATGAAAGCACTGCCGCTCATCGGTTCTGCTCATTGCTTTTTTCAAGGCAAAGCTCATCTTCGTCGGGCTGTTTTTCTCCCGGTGTTCTGGAACGCATGTAGAAGAGCAACCCCATAACGATGGGAAAATAGAAGGTGAGCAGACGCCAGAGAAGAATGGCCATGTTGAGCTGATTGGACGGAAAAAAGATTTGGAAGAACATGTAAAAGCTGATCTCCGCTCCTCCAATCGCGCCCGGAAGCGGCACAAATGCTGTGATCATCGCTACAAAGATCTGCGCGGCAACAACATCAAAGAAACCATAGCCGGTGCCGTCAAAAGACAAATAGATCAAATAAGGGATCGCGCTGTAAATAACGACCTGTGCAACAGACGCAAGCACGTTGAGCACGAACATTTTTTTATTATGCCGAATTTTTTGGAAGCCATCGTAAAATTCGTCAATCTCCACCAAAGCATGTTCCAGCTTCTGGTCAACGTGTTTGAAAATACGCAGTTTTCCCAGAAACTTAATAAATCCACATACAATTTTAATGGTGAACTTCTTAAAAAATCCAATGCAAAAAAGAAAGGCCAGCACTGCGAAGTTGACTAAAAAACCGAGGAATACCAGGTAGATAAACCCGCTTACTTCCTTTGAAAATTCGGAAAATTTAAAAATCAGAACAACGATGGACGCTAAAGTCAACGCGGTTTGATAAACAATGAACTTGATCAGCAGCGAGCAGGTCGCCACGCCGATCGGAACGCCGCATTTGACCATGTCGTATGCCTGTAGCGGTTGTCCGCCGCTCGCGAATGGTGTGATGCAGTTGAACAGCTGACCGATCATGGAAGTGCGCAGTGTTTGTCTGAACCGCTGCATGGGGTGGTACGATTTGGTAATGTCGTGCAGGATACCTGCTTCAAACAACCAGTAAACCAGCATGGCAACAACTCCGCAAAGCAGCCACCATTTGTTTGCCATTCGCCATACAGTTAAAATGTTATCGACTCCGTCTACCAGAACAACGTAGGCGATCAGTGCAATAATCGAAGCGGAAACAAATGCAATATTAATCTTTTTTTTCACAATTTAACTCCCTTTAAGAATTGGAACAAATCGTCTGACTACTCAATCTTCATTATTATAGCATATTCTGTGAATTTTTCATCTGTTTTTTGTATTTTCATAGAATCTATATGAAAAAAGATTGATTGGCATTATAAAATTGAACTCATCGTCTAAATGAACCGGGTAATTTGAGGGGAAATAAAAGTGAAAAAGAAATTTTAAAACAGTACTTGACAAAATAACAAGAATGATGTAGAATATATTTCGTCGCTGATACGAAGCTTTGCAGACGCCTCTGTAGCTCAGTCGGTAGAGCAGAGGACTGAAAATCCTCGTGTCGATGGTT
>OFMJ01000313.1_pt1 | contig 56179 bp, 56 predicted proteins | sample 1541801 | NCBI WGS metagenome assembly OFMJ01 (sample SAMN04209234, study PRJEB22552) | human gut metagenome | biome: gut; material: feces | host: Homo sapiens | place: USA: Oklahoma
AAAGATTCGGCATCAATCCCCAGATATTTTCCCTTTTGATGACAACCAGTGTGGATCAGGAAGGAAAACTTCAGATTCAATGGGGCGAACAAAAAATTAGTTAGAGTGTTTGAAAAAGAAACATACGTAATGATAATTTATGGCAGAATTTTTACTCAAAGAAATTCAAACTACGATACTTTTACTCTGCTTATAGCAGAACAATATATATTTTGAGAAAGTATTGAAAAGTTTATTAGAAAATACAGAATAGGCTTAAAAGTCTGTTTATATTTAGTGTAGAACTTAGCACAATAGTACGCAAAGTCTCCCTAGCGTGGCAATGACAGATATAAAAAATACTTGTTTTTCTGGTTCTTGTATTTTGAGGATTTGTCAGTAGAGATTTATAGGAAAGGAGGATGTATGAACCAGAAACATCAAAATGTTCCAATTTGGGAAAAAGCAAACCTTACTTTGGAAGAAGCGGCAGCTTTTACTAATATAGGAATAAACAAATTGAGGCAGTTAACAGACGAAGATGGATGTGAATATGTTCTTTGGATAGGTTCTAAAAGATTAATAAAACGTAAGAAGCTAGAAGAATTTTTAGAACATGCAGAAAGTTTATAAGAGTCATTGAAACAAGGGGCTTTGATATGATAATATTTGAATATCATTTCAAGGCTCTTTTTGGATTATGAAAGGAGAATATATGTCCGAAAAGAGAAGAGATAATAAAGGAAGAATTCTGAAAACAGGAGAAAGCCAAAAGAAAAATGGGCAATACATTTACCAGTATACGAATTCATTTGGGGAGAGAAAGGTAATCTATAGCTGGAAATTGGTAACAACAGATAAAGTTCCAGCGGGAAAGAGAGAGGATGTTTCACTTAGAGAAAAAATAAAAGAAATTGAGCGAAAATTAGAACAAGAGCTCATTATTACAGGGCAGAATATGACGGTTCTACAGCTAGTACAAAAATATATAGGACAGAAAACAGGTGTTAAAGATAATACCAGAAATAACTATAATTTTGTAATAAATATCATAAAAAAGGAGCCTTTTGGACAACTGAAAATAAATGAGGTAAAAAAGTCAGATGCAAAAGCATGGTTAATCAAGCTTCAGCAGGTAGATGGCAGAGGATATAGTACGATACATTCAGTGCGTGGAGTTGTTCGACCTGCTTTTCAAATGGCAGTAGACGATGATATTTTATTAAAAAACCCTTTTGAATTTCAGTTGGCGACGGTAGTAGTTAATGATAGCGTTACCCGAGATGCCATAACAAGAAAGCAGCAAAAAAAATTCTTAGAATTCATCAAGAATGATAAACATTTTTCGCGTTATTATGAAGGGATATATATTTTATTCCATACAGGAATGAGAATCAGCGAATTTGTAGGATTGACGCTGTCAGATATCAACTTGAGAGACAGAACCATTACTATAGATCATCAGTTGCAAAGAAATAGCCAGATGGTATATAAGGTTATCAATACAAAGACTACAGCGGGTGAAAGAACGATACCTATGACTGACGATGTATATGAATGCTTTAAAAAAATAGTAGAAATGCGGAAAAAAGTAAAGGTAGAACCCGTTATAGATGGTAAACTTGGATTTTTATATTTAGACAAAAATAATAAACCGATGGTTGCATTACACTGGGAGAAATATTTTCAACATATCCGAGAAAAATACAATCGCATTTATAAGGAACAGATGCCTATTATTACACCGCATGTTTGCCGTCATACTTACTGCTCTAATATGGCTAAGAGTGGAATGAACCCAAAAACGTTACAGTATTTGATGGGACATTCTGATATATCCGTAACTCTGAATACATATACTCACTTAAAATTTGAGGATGCGAGAGCAGAAGTAAAAAGAATTACGAAGCTCAATTGATGTATTTTGAACAATTTACATCATTTGAATTTGCATCAGATTTTTTGAGGATTAATATTAAATGTATGGTATAATTATCAAGAAGCCCATAAATATGAGAAATTTGAGTAAATATGTATAGAAAAAAGTTCAAAAAGCGATGATGTAAAATGCAAAAATAGAAATTGATTTACATCACATTTTACATCATTTGGCGAAAAAAATATGTAGATTTACATAGGATTATAAAGACTTGTATAAGGACCAAACAAAAATATAAACTCTGTAAAGTCTTGAAAACATAGGGCTTTACAGGGTTATGAAGGGATTTGAAGAGTATGATAAAAGTACTATTTGTTTGCCACGGCAACATCTGCCGCAGCACCATGTCCCAATTTGTATTCCAAGACATGATTAACAAGCAAGGTCTCACCGACCAATTTTATATTGATTCCGCGGCAACAAGCCGCGAGGAAATCGGCAACGGTCCACATTACGGAACGGTAAACAAGATGCGGGAAGTAGGGATTCCGGTACTTCCGCATCGCGCTGTACAGATGACAAAAAAAGACTATGAGAAATATGATTATCTCATAGGAATGGACGAAGCGAACATTCGCAATATGACAAGAATCGCAGGTGGTGATCCGGATGGAAAGATCCACATGCTTCTTGATTTTGGAAAAGCTCCAAGAGCGATTGCAGATCCATGGTATACCGGAAATTTTGATGTTACCTATCGGGATGTGAAAGAAGGCTGTGAAGCGCTACTCGCTTATATTAAACAACATGATTTGTAAGGACGATTTTTCAGTCTCTCCAAAACGGAATAAAAGTTCCGGTTGGAGGGACTGTTTTGTTATCTGTTGTCCTTATAGATTGATTTTCAAAATTGACGGGAAATGAAAAATCCTTTATGATATTTTGAGAGAAAAAAATAGGAGTGTTGAAAATGAATATATTGAATATAGAACACGTCAGTAAAGTATTTGGCGAGAAGACAATTTTCGATGATGTTTCATTCGGGATTCAAGAAGGAGACAAAATTGGCATTATAGGAATTAATGGTACAGGGAAAACAACGCTGCTGCGTATGATTGCGGGAGTGGAAGAGCCTGACAGCGGACAGATTATAAAACAGAATGGGATTCGATTGGCGTATCTTTCGCAGCATCCTTCGTTTCCTGAGGGAGCGACTGTTCTTTCGTATGCATTTGACGGAATTGCGGAGAATGACTGGGCGCTGAAAAGTGAAGTGAAAAGTGCACTCAATAAACTTGGAATTACGGATCATGATATGAAAATGGAGCATCTTTCCGGCGGGCAGAAGAAAAAAGTAGCGCTTGCGAAAACGCTGACATCTTCGTTTGAAATTTTGCTTTTGGACGAGCCGACGAACCATTTAGATGGAGAGATGATTTCCTGGCTGGAAGATTATTTGAAACGTTATAAAGGTGTTGTGATTATGGTAACGCATGACCGTTATTTTTTAGATAAAGTGACAAATCGAATTTTGGAAATCAGCCGTGGAAAATTATATGGGTATGAGGCGAATTATTCGAAATTTTTGGAAATGAAGGCAGAGCGGGAAGAGATGGAGCTTGCTTCAGAGCGAAAACGCCAAAGTGTGTTGAGAATGGAATTAGAATGGGCAAAGCGCGGCTGCCGTGCAAGAACAACAAAGCAAAAGGCAAGATTGGAGCGATTAGAGCTTTTGAAAAACGGAAAAGCTCCGGAGACGGATCGTTTGGCAGAGATTGATTCTGTGGAAACGAGAATGGGCAAGAAGACGATTGAGCTCCACCATGTCAGCAAGAGCTACGGGGAGCGAAAGCTGATTGACGATTTTGATTATATTGTATTGAAAAATCAGAATCTTGGAATCGTGGGTCCGAATGGCTGCGGAAAGTCGACACTGCTAAAAATGATTGCGGGACTTGTTGAGCCGGATGAGGGAACGATTGAGATTGGTGAGACGATTCGAATCGGCTATTTTGCACAGGAACTTCCGGAAATGAATACGAGCCAGAGGGTGATCGATTTTGTGAAAGATATCGCCGAGTATATTCCGACGAAAGAGGGAAGAATTACGGCTTCGCAGATGTTGGAGCGGTTTTTATTTACACCGGATATGCAGTATGCGCCGATTGAAAAATTATCGGGCGGTGAAAAGAAGAGACTTTATCTGTTAAGTGTCCTGCAGGCTGCGCCTAACGTGCTCATATTTGATGAGGCGAACAATGATATTGATATTCCGACAATGACAATTTTAGAGGACTATCTGAACTCGTTTCAGGGAATTGTGATCACGGTATCGCATGACCGCTATTTTCTGGATAACGTAGTGGACCGCATTTTTGAATTTGATGGAAATGGACATTTGCAGCAGTACGAGGGCGGATACACGGATTACATAGAGGCGAAGCAGAAGCGGGAAGTGCCAAAAGAGGAAGCGAAGACGAAAAAGAGTACCGGGAAAAATGATTGGAAACAGAATCGTCCGACAAAGTTGAAATTTTCATATATGGAGCAGAAGGAGTTTGAGACAATTGATGAAGACATTGCCAAGCTGGAGGAAAAACTCGAAAAGCTGGATGCGGATATGATGGCGAATGCAACGAACTCTGCGAAACTTTCGGAACTCACTTTAGAAAAAGAGTTCGCAGAAAAACAGTTGGAAGAAAAGATGGAACGGTGGGTTTATCTGAATGATCTGGCAGAGCGCATTGCAGCGCAGTAAAAAGTTAAAGTGACATTTAGAAAAAGTATTGACAAATAAGTTTCTAGTTGATAATATATAAAAACAGAACGCACTCTGTTTTTTAAACATAAGAAAGTAGAGGGATGTTATGAGAAAACAAGTATTTTCATTATTAGTAAATAACAATGCGGGATTGTTAAGTCGTGTGGCGGGGCTGTTCAGCAGACGCGGATACAGTATTGACAGTATCACAGCGGGAATTACAACGGATGAACGGTTTACAAGACTTACGGTTGTTGCAAGCGGGGATGAGTTGATTTTGTCCCAGATTGAGAAGCAGCTTCGCAAATTGGAAGATGTCGTTGATATTAAGATTTTGGCGGATGGAGAGTCGGTTTGCAGGGAGCTTATTATGGTCAAAGTGATGGCAGATGCATCTGAGAGAGCAGAGATTATTTCTGTTGCTGATATTTTCAGAGCGAAGATTGTCGATGTGGAGAGAGAGTCGCTGATGCTTGAGATGACAGGAAATCAGTCGAAAGTAGAAGCTTTTTTGAATCTCCTGCAGGGATATAAGATTTTAGAGCTTGCAAGAACAGGAATCACGGCCTTGTCAAGAGGGTCAAAAGGTATCAAAGTAATTGATGATTAATGTAGAAAGCTAGGGGCAAAGGTCCTTAACTATATATTCATGAGAAGGGTTTAGGAGGTAACAGCTATGGCAAAAATTTATTATCAGGAAGATTGTAACTTATCATTATTAGAAGGAAAGACAATTGCGGTAATCGGTTACGGAAGTCAGGGACATGCGCATGCATTGAACGCAAAAGAATCCGGATGCAATGTCATTATCGGTCTTTACGAAGGCAGCAAATCATGGAAAAAAGCAGAAGAACAAGGATTTGAGGTATACACAGCGGCAGAGGCAGCAAAAAAAGCCGATATTATTATGATTTTGATCAATGATGAAAAGCAGGCTGCATTATACAAAAACGATATTGAACCAAACCTTGAAGAAGGAAATATGTTAATGTTCGCACACGGATTTAACATTCATTTTGGATGTATCGTACCTCCAAAGAATGTAGATGTTACAATGGTAGCGCCAAAGGGACCTGGTCACACAGTAAGAAGCGAATATCAAGTAGGAAAAGGTGTTCCTTGTCTTGTGGCAGTAGAACAGGATGCTACAGGAAAAGCACAGGATATCGCACTTGCATATGCGCTTGCAATCGGTGGAGCAAGAGCAGGTGTGCTTGAGACAACATTCCGTACAGAGACAGAGACAGACCTTTTCGGTGAGCAGGCAGTACTTTGTGGTGGTGTTTGCGCATTGATGCAGGCAGGGTATGAGACATTGGTAGAAGCAGGATATGATCCAAGAAATGCTTACTTCGAATGTATCCACGAGATGAAATTAATCGTAGACTTGATTTACCAGAGCGGATTTGCCGGAATGAGATACTCTATCTCAAACACAGCAGAATACGGTGATTACATTACAGGACCAAAGATCATCACAGAAGATACAAAGAAAGCAATGAAGAAAATCTTATCAGATATTCAAGATGGTACATTTGCAAAAGACTTCTTATTAGATATGTCATCAGCAGGAAGCCAGGTACACTTCAAAGCAATGAGAAAACTTGCGGCAGAACATCCATCAGAAATTGTCGGAGAAGAAATCCGTAAATTATACAGCTGGAGCGACGAGGATAAATTGATCAATAACTAGTCGTTATAATGAAAAGTAGGTAGATGCATTAAATGCGCTACCTACTTTTTGTGTGCAGTATATTGGGTGATGCTTTTCCAAATCTCTACAAGTTTCTCCAGTGAATAGACTGCGTTTGCGGGACTTGTGGATGGCAATTTTATTGCGTCCATATGTGTCTGGCTTTTGCAGTATTTTTCATAAAGCTGGAATGCGGCGTTGCCGTTTGTATAAATCTGCTCGATATGGGAGACAGACAAGATTCGATTCAGATCATTGGGAACGACGTTTTTGATGCTGCTGTCGCTGGACCCTTTGATCTCGCAGGAAGCAATCACATCCCACACTGCGATCTGATTGGTCAGAAGGAAAAGCTTTTTCTCCTCAATTGTCTTTGGAACCTCACGGTTAAAGACCTGTGCGAGCACCTTCCAAAAACGATTTTGTGGGTGGTTGTAGAAGAAGTGTCCTTCCCGTGACTTTACAGATGGGAAAGAGCCGAGAATCAATATTTTTGAGTCCCTATTAAAAATCGGTTCGATTTCGTGAAAAACAGTGTCCATAAAAAACTCCTTTATTTTTAAAGTGCAATCAAAAAGACAACCACATGACGGTATGGTTGTCTTATAATATATTTCCTAATAAAAATTAAGCAATTCCGTTAACAGCTTTTGTTAAACGAGAAACTTTTCTAGCACAAGTATTTTTGTGGTAAACACCTTTGCTTCCAGCCATGTTGATTTCTTTGATAGCAGCTTTTAATGCTTCAACAGCAACAGCCTGATCTTTTGCTTCAACAGCAGCATCTACTTTTTTAATAGAAGTTTTTACTCTTGATTTAATTGCTTTATTTCTAGCAGCTTTTGTTTCGTTTACTAAAATTCTTTTTTTTGCAGATTTAATGTTAGCCAATCTGAACACCTCCAATATATGTGATATAAAATTCATCTTTTGTTCAGCAGACCCGGACACGGAACGTTCTACTGAAACATACTCATTCATTGTAAAATAACTATTGTGGCTTGTCAATACATAATTCTCTTTTTTTTTGTGAAAACTAAAAAATAAAGTTACAAGGAGAAGTTGAGATGTTGGAAAAGTATAGTATTCATACAGATTTAGCATTGGAGGAAAAAGAGCGATTTGAATCGGATCATGTGGAAGTTCAGGGAGTTATCTTGGAAGAGGAGTATGACAAAGAGCGGGAGATACGAATCACGAAAGTAAAGATTGAGACGGAAAAAGGGGCTCGCGCGATGGGGAAACCTGTCGGCACATATATTACGATGGAAGCACCGAATATGGCCGTCCCAGACGAGGAATATCACAGGGAAATTTCAGAAGAACTGGCAAAATATATCAAAGAGCTCATAAAAATCGAAAAAGAGGACTATGTTGTATTGGTGGCAGGTCTTGGAAACCGTCAGGTGACACCGGATGCATTAGGACCACATGTAGTCGATAATCTGGCAATTACAAGACATATTGTAAAAGAGTATGGTAAATACGCAATGGGGGAAGATGCTGTGCACATGACAAGCGCAATCGTTCCAGGGGTTATGGCGCAGACCGGTATGGAGACATTAGAGATCATCAAAGGGATTGTAAAAGAGACAAAACCGGATTTGGTCATTGCGGTGGATGCGCTTGCCGCAAGGAACAGCAAGAGACTGAATCGAACCATTCAGATTGCAGATACGGGAATTAATCCGGGCTCCGGTGTGGGAAATCACAGAAACGGAATTATAGAAGAGACAATCGGGGTTCCGGTCATTGCCATTGGTGTGCCGACGGTTGTAGATGCAGCTACGATTGTCAATGACACGATGGAAAATTTGATTGCGGCACTGGAGACATCCGAGACACTAAAAGGTGTCGGGGTCGTTTTGCAGGGATATAATGCGACGGAGAAATATGAGCTGATCAAAGAACTGATTTCTCCGCATTTAAATGGAATGTTTGTGACCCCGAAAGATATTGATGAGACAATCAAACGAATCGGATATACGATTTCTGAGGGATTAAATATTTTGTTTTCGGAGAGGACATGCTCATAATTATCAAAAAGGCAACATATATTGTTAAAGCTCTAAAGATTCTGTTAGGAGAGAAATATGAGAAAAAATAGGAGTTTAGCAATATTGTCGGGCAGTTTGATCTTTTGTCTTGGCATATATATATTATTTCAAGGTGGAACGCAGATTACGGAAGAATGGAAGGGGAGTCTGCGGGAAAATCTTGTGAGAATGACGGAAAGGTCTTTTATGCCAGGACTTTTTTATGCGGAAAAAGAAGAAAAGACAGATTGGAATACATGGATCGCAAAAAAAGCGATGCAGATGATTCCGCTTGGAAGTTATGTGGAAGGGAAAGGAACTTATGAATCTGAAATTGAAGATACTGCGACCTATGAAATGATCATGGCAAGGCAGGCGGCAGATGAAAATGAGGTGGACGAGAATGGAAATCTGATCAACGGGGACGGAAGTCACGCAGAAAAAGATGCCAAGGAAGTGAAAACGGAACCAGTGACTGTATCGATAGAGCAGCTGAGAGATTTTAACTATCTGGTGAGCCATTACTATACGGTGGACAGTACAACGATGATCGGGCAGGAGCAGTTAAATGTGGATGAGCTTCTCGCAAAAGATATGCATATTGACACAAGTGGGGAAGGACCAAAAGTACTTATCTTTCATACTCACTCGCAGGAGACTTTTGTGGATTCTGTCGAGGGAGATGTCGGAACAAGTATCGTCGGGATGGGAGCATATTTGTCAGAACTTTTGAATGCGAAGGGAATTTCAACCATTCATCATGACGGCGTGTATGATTTGATCGACGGGAAATTAGACCGAAGCAAAGCGTATGAATTTTCGGAAGTGGGGGTCAGAAAAATATTGGAAGAAAATCCAAGTATTGAGGTTGTGATTGATCTGCACCGTGATGGGGTCGGCAATGATACACATCTGGTGACGGAGGCAAATGGAAAACAGGCGGCAAAGATCATGTTTTTCAATGGACTTAGCAGAACAAAAGCAAATGGAGATATCGCATATCTTCCAAATCCTTATATTCAGGATAATCTGTCGTTTTCTTTACAGATGCAGCTTGCATCAGAGAGTATGTATCCGGGATTTGCAAGGAAAATCTATCTGAAAGGGTACCGTTACAGTCTCCATATGATGCCAAAATCTCTTTTGATCGAGGCAGGCGCCCAGACAAACACTGTGGAGGAAATGCGAAATGCGATGGAGCTGCTGTCAGACGTTTTAGCAAAAGTCATCATAGGGTAGAAGAATTTATTTGAAACGAACCTTTGTTTGTGTTATGATGGGTGCAGTATGAAAAAGAGAGGGTTTTAAGTAAATGGCGAAACAAAATACATATGATGCAGATAGTATTTCTATATTAGAAGGACTGGAAGCGGTCAGAAAAAGACCGGGAATGTATATTGGAAGTGTGTCTACGAAGGGGCTCAATCATTTGATCTATGAGATTGTGGACAATGCGGTAGATGAACATCTTGCGGGGTACTGTGACAAGATTCAGGTCATACTGGAAAAAGATGGTTCTGCAACGGTGATCGACAATGGGCGAGGTGTCCCTGTCGGGATGCACCAAAAAGGGGTATCCGCAGCGCGTATTGTATATACGACACTTCACGCAGGTGGAAAATTTGATGATACAGCTTATAAGACAAGCGGCGGGCTGCACGGGGTTGGCTCTTCGGTTGTAAATGCACTTTCTATTTATATGGACGTCAAGATCAGCAGGGAAGGTGCAATTCATCACGACCGATACGAGCGGGGGATTCCGGTTGTAGAGCTTGAAAACGGGTTGCTTCCGGTTATTGGAAAGACGAGAAAAACGGGGACAGAAGTGAATTTCCTGCCGGACGACACGATTTTTGAGAAGACGAGATTCAAGGCGGAGGAAGTAAAAAGTCGTCTCCATGAGACTGCGTATCTGAATCCGAATCTGACGATTATTTTTGAGGACAGACGCGGAGCGCAGACAGAACATATTGAATATCATGAGGAAGACGGAATACTTGGATTTATCCGTGATCTGAATCAGAAGAAAGAGGCGATACATGAGCCGATTTATTTTAAAGGTGAGTCAGAAGGAATTGAAGTGGAAGTTGTATTCCAGTATGTAAATGAGTTCCATGAGAACGTACTCGGATTTTGTAATAATATTTACAATGCAGAGGGTGGAACACATTTGACGGGATTTAAGACGACGTTTACGACGGCGATGAACCAGTACGCGAGAGAACTTGGCATTTTAAAAGAGAAGGACAGCAATTTTACAGGAGCGGACATTCGCAACGGGATGACGGCGATTGTTTCAATCAAGCATCCGGATCCGCGTTTTGAAGGGCAGACGAAGACAAAGCTTGACAATCCGGATGCAGCAAAGGCGACCGGAAAGGTGACCGGGGAGGAGATCGTGCGCTATTTTGACCGGAATCTGGATACGCTTAAAAAAGTAATCAGCTGCGCGGAGAAGGCGGCAAAAATCCGTAAGACGGAGGAGAAGGCAAAGACGAATCTGTTGACGAAGCAGAAATATTCGTTTGACAGCAATGGAAAGCTTGCGAACTGTGAGAGCAGAGATGCGAGCAAATGTGAGATTTTTATCGTGGAGGGAGATTCTGCGGGAGGTTCCGCAAAGACGGCGAGAGACCGCTCTTATCAGGCAATCCTGCCAATCCGCGGAAAGATTTTGAATGTGGAAAAAGCAAGTATCGATAAGGTACTTGCCAACGCGGAGATCAAGACGATGATCAATGCCTTTGGCTGTGGATTTTCGGAAGGGTATGGTAATGATTTCGACATCACAAAACTCCGTTATAACAAGATCATCATTATGGCTGATGCGGACGTGGATGGCGCTCACATTTCTACATTATTATTGACATTGTTCTATCGGTTTATGCCGGAATTGATTTTTGAAGGACATGTCTATATTGCGATGCCTCCGCTTTACAAGGCGATGCCGAAAAAAGGGGAAGAGGAATATCTGTACGACGACAAAGCGCTGGAGCGCTATCGCAAACGTCAGAAAGGACCATTTACGCTGCAAAGATACAAAGGTCTTGGTGAGATGGATGCAGACCAGTTGTGGGAGACAACGCTGAATCCGGAGACGAGAATGCTAAAGCTTGTCGAGATTGAAGATGCAAGAATGGCATCTTCTGTGACGGAGATGCTGATGGGAAGTGAAGTGCCTCCGAGACGTGCGTTTATTTATGAAAATGCGACAGAAGCAGAGTTAGATATATAGGAGGCAACAAAAGATGCAGGATTCACAAATTATAAGAACCGAATATTCGGATATCATGAAAAAATCATATATCGATTATGCGATGAGTGTCATTGTGGCAAGAGCGTTGCCGGATGTCAGAGATGGTCTGAAGCCGGTGCAGAGAAGAACACTTTACGATATGCATGAACTTGGTATCCGCTATGATAAACCATATCGAAAATGTGCGCGTATCGTCGGGGATACGATGGGTAAATACCACCCGCATGGAGACAGTTCCATCTACGAATCACTTGTCGTAATGGCGCAGGAATTCAAAAAAGGAATGATTCTTGTGGACGGACATGGAAACTTCGGCTCTATCGAGGGAGACGGCGCTGCTGCGATGCGTTACACGGAGGCTCGTCTTGCAAAACTGACACAGGAGGTATTTCTTGCAGACTTGGATAAAGGAGTTGTGGACTTTGCTCCGAACTTTGACGAGACAGAAAAAGAACCGGAGGTGCTTCCGGTACGTATCCCGAATCTTTTGGTAAATGGCGCAGAGGGAATCGCAGTCGGAATGGCGACGAGTATTCCAACACACAATTTAGGTGAAGTGATTGATGCCGTGAAAGCATATATGAAAAATAATGCGATTACGACAAAACAGTTGATGAAATATGTAAAAGGACCGGATTTCCCAACCGGTGGGATTGTAGTCAACAAAGACGATCTTTTGAACATTTATGAGACGGGATCCGGAAAGATTAAGATTCGCGGAAAAGTGGAAGTGGAGGAATTGAAAGGCGGAAAGAAACGTCTTGTGATTTCAGAAATTCCTTACACAATGATCGGTGCAGGAATCGGAAAATTTTTAAACGATGTGGCGTCCCTTGTGGAGAGCAAAAAGACGAATGACATCACAGATATTTCCAATCAGTCATCCAAAGAAGGAATTCGGATTGTGCTCGAACTTCGAAAAGATGCAGATGTGGAAAACTTAAAGAATATGCTTTACAAAAAGACTCGTCTGGAAGATACATTTGGAGTGAATATGCTTGCCGTTGCAAATGGGAAACCAGAGACGATGGGACTGAAATCAATTATCGAGCACCATGTAGATTTTCAGTTTGATGTTGCGACGAGAAAATACAAGACACTGCTTGCAAAAGAGTTGGATAAAAAAGAGATTCAGGAAGGTTTGATCAAGGCATGTGATGTCATTGATTTGATTATTGAAATTTTGCGTGGCAGCAAGTCGATCAAAGAGGCAAAAGCTTGTCTGACTGACGGTATCACAGAGAATATCAAATTCAAATCTAATATTTCAAAAAAGATGGCCTCGATGCTCCGGTTTACAGAAAGACAGGCGACAGCAATCCTGGAGATGCGCCTGTACAAACTGATTGGTCTGGAGATTGAGGCATTGCAGGCAGAACATGAGCAGACACTTAAAAGTATTGCCCGCTATGAAGATATTTTGAATAATTATGATTCGATGGCGGAAGTAATTATAGAAGATTTGGATGCGATTAAAAAGACATATGCAAGAAAACGACGGACGATTGTCGAAAATGCAGAAGAAGCAGTGTTTGAAGAAAAGAAGATCGAAGAGCAGGAAGTTGTATTTTTGATGGATCGTTTTGGATATGCGAGAACGGTGGATGTGTCGACCTATGAAAGAAACAGGGAAGCAGCAGACTCGGAGAATAAATATATAGTTTCCTGTCTCAATACCGGAAAAATATGTTTGTTTACGAATGCAGGAAAGATGCATCAGGTGAAGGTGCCGGATATTCCATATGGAAAATTCAGGGATAAAGGAACTCCGATTGATAATTTGAGTAATTACAACAGCACCGAAGAACAGATTGTGTTTGTGTGTGATGAGGGAAGTCTCTCTATGGCAAAGCTGTTGTTTGCGACAAAACAAGGTATGTTAAAGCAGGTGGATGGAAGTGAATTTCAGGTGGCAAAACGAACCATCGCAGCGACAAAGCTTTTAGAAGAGGATGAAGTGATCTGTGTACAGGTTGTGACAGAGGGACAAAGCATTGTGCTTCAGACGATGAATGGATATTTTCTGAGGTTTGCGTCGACAGAGGTGCCGGAAAAGAAAAAAGGTGCCGTCGGAGTGCGCGGAATCAAACTACAGAAAAAAGATGAACTGGAACAGGTATATCTGCTTGAAGAAGGTGTTGAGCAAAAGGTTCTATATAAAGAAAAAGAAGTGACATTGAACCGTCTGAAACTGGCAAGACGTGATGGAATCGGAACAAAACGATAACCCTGAAATGAGAAATTTTGAAAATACCCTTGCATTTATTGAGAATGAGTGCTATAGTATATGTTAGTTACATAAGAAATCGGCAGAAGAGTGGACGTAATGTTCACTCTTATTTGTTGGTATAAGAAAGGAAGGTTGACAGTGTCTAAAAGAGAAGTATACGAACAAAAAACAGAAGAACTTCTATTACCAATCGTTGAAAGCAATGGATTTGAGTTGGTGGACGTTGAGTATGTAAAAGAGGGAGGAAACTGGTATCTTCGGGCATATATTGATAAACCGGGAGGAATTTCGGTAGACGATTGTGAAGTGGTAAGCAGAGCGTTTTCAGATATTTTGGATGAGAAAGACTATATCGAAGATACGTATATCTTTGAAGTGAGTTCTCCGGGACTTGGAAGACCTTTGAAAAAAGAGAAAGACTTTGCAAGAAGTATCGGAGAAGAAGTGGAGATCCGTACTTACCGTGCGATTGACAGACAGAAAGAATTTATCGGAATTCTAAAAGAATACGATCAGGATACCGTGACGATTGAATATGAAGATGAGACAACAAAGACATTTGAACGAAGCGAGATCGCTTTGATTCGTTTGGCATTGGATTTTTAAATCAGGAGGAAAGAAAAAATGAACACAGAATTATTAGAAGCGTTGACAATTCTTGAGCAGGAAAAGGATATCAGTAAAGAGACTTTATTAGATGCAATTGAGAATTCTCTGATTAACGCATGTAAAAATCATTTTGGAAAAGCAGATAATATCAAAGTAGTGATGAATCGTGAGACTTGTGACTACTCTGTGTTTGCGGAAAAGACAGTTGTAGAAGAAGTGGAAGACGATGTGATGGAGATCAGCCTTGCAAATGCAAAAATGATCGACTCAAAATTTGAGCTCGGCGATATTGTTCAGATTCCGGTGGAGTCAAAGGAATTTGGACGTATTGCAACACAGAATGCAAAGAACTTAATTCTTCAGAAAATCCGTGAAGAAGAGAGAAAAGTAGTGTACGATCAGTATTTTGAAAAAGAGAAAGATATCGTGACTGGTATCGTGCAGCGTTATGTTGGCAAGAATGTAAGTATTAACCTTGGAAAAGCAGATGCGATGCTGACTGAGAATGAGCAGGTAAAAGGCGAAGTGTTTAAGCCTACAGAACGTATCAAACTCTATATCGTAGAAGTGAAGAATACAACAAAAGGACCAAAGATTTTAGTTTCCCGTACACATCCGGAACTGGTGAAACGTCTGTTTGAGTCTGAGGTTGCAGAAGTAAAAGAAGGAATTGTTGAGATTAAGAGCATCTCAAGAGAAGCCGGTTCCCGTACAAAGATTGCAGTGTGGTCAAATGACCCGGATGTAGATCCGGTCGGAGCATGTGTTGGTATGAACGGTGCGAGAGTCAATGCAATCGTAAGTGAGCTTCGCGGAGAAAAGATTGATATCATCAACTGGAGCGACAATCCGGCGATCTTGATTGAGAATGCACTTAGTCCGGCAAAAGTCATCTCTGTAATGGCTGATCCGGATGAAAAGACAGCAAGTGTGATTGTGCCGGATTATCAGTTGTCACTTGCAATCGGAAAAGAAGGACAGAATGCGAGACTGGCTGCACGTCTGACAGGATACAAGATTGATATCAAGAGCGAGACACAGGCGATTGAAGCCGGTGAACTTCCGGAAAATTATATGAATCTTTCCACAGAAGTGTCTGAGGAAGCAGATGAAGAGATGCCAGATGAATTAGTGTAGTCAGGAGTGATTTGTTGAGTAATAACAAAAAGATTCCTATGCGAAAATGTGTAGGATGTCAAGAGATGAAAAGTAAAAAAGAAATGATGCGTGTTTTGAAAACTTCCGAAGATACATTTGAACTGGATGCGACAGGAAAAAAGAACGGGCGCGGAGCATATCTTTGTTTTTCAAAAGAATGTTTTGAAAAAGCGGTGAAAAACAAAGGGTTAGAGCGGTCTTTTAAGCAGGCAATTCCAAAAGAAGTTTATGAAAAGCTGGAAAAGGAGATGAATGCGCTTGAAATCGAGTAAAGCATTATCGTTAGTCAGCCTTGCCACGAAAGCAGGAAAGACGGCAAGCGGTGAATTCTGTACCGAAAAAGAAGTAAAGACCGGTATGGCAGAGCTTGTGATTGTGGCGGAGGATGCATCGGCGAATACAAAGAAGAAGTTTAAAAATATGTGTGATTTCTATGAAGTGCCAATTTATTTTTATGGGGATAAAGATACCTTGGGGCATGCAATGGGAAAAGAATTCCGGGCGACACTTGCAGTGACAGATGCAGGGTTTGCAAAAGGGATCAAGAAACATTTGGAAACAGAAGGATATACGATTGCATAGAGGAGGTAGTTAGTATGACAAAAGTGCGAGTGCATGAATTAGCAAAAGAGCTAAATAAAACAAACAAAGAAGTACTTGATGTTCTGAGAGAAAAAAATATAGAGGTAACCAGCCATATGAGTTCATTGAGTGATGAGCAGATTGAGGCTGTAAAAAGCAGCTTTGGCGGTGGGAATACCAAAGAAGAACCGAAGAAAAAGCATATTGTGCAGGTGTTCAGACCGCAGAATTCTCAAAATGGTTCCCGTCAAGGCAATCGTCCAACACAGAGACGAGATGGACAGAACAACAATCAAGGACAGAGAAACGGAAACAATCAGGGTCAGAGACAGAATGGTCAGAGACCAAATAATAACCAGGGTCAGAGAAACAACAACGCAGGTCAGGGACAAAGACAGAATAATAATGCGCAGAGAGCAAATAATAATCAAAGACCGAACAACAATTATCAGGGTCAAAAACGCGATGACAACAGACGTGATGACAGAAGAGATGACCGCAGAGATGATAATAGAAGAAACGACAGAAGAAACGATAACAGAAAGAGCGCGCCTTCAATTCCGGCACCGGTAGTTCCTGAGCAGAAGCCACAGCGTCAGAAACAAAAAGATAATTTTAATAAGAAAAAAGATTATCGCAAAGATGACCATGAGGAAAGAGGACCAAAAGGGAAAAAGACAAAAAATGTGCCGTTGCAGCAAAAGCCGCAGCCAAAGGTAGAGGAAAAAGTGGAAGAAAAGATTAAGATGATCACGATCCCGGAAGTACTTACAATCAAAGAACTTGCAGATGCGATGAAGATTCAGCCGTCTGCAATTGTAAAAAAATTGTTTTTACAGGGAAAAATCGTGACAGTAAACCAAGAAATTGATTACGATACTGCAGAGGAAATCGCAATGGAATTTGAAGTGCTCTGCGAAAAAGAAGAAGTAGTAGATGTCATTGAAGAATTGTTAAAAGAAGATGAAGAAGACGAAAGCAAGATGAAAAAACGTCCGCCGGTTGTGTGTGTTATGGGGCATGTTGACCATGGTAAAACTTCCCTTCTGGATGCAATCCGTAATACAAATGTGATCGACCGTGAAGCAGGTGGTATCACACAGCATATTGGTGCATATGTGGCGACAGTAAACGGAGAGAAGATTACATTCTTAGATACACCTGGACATGAGGCGTTTACAGCAATGCGTATGCGTGGCGCTAATTCCACAGATATTGCGATTCTTGTTGTTGCGGCAGATGACGGCGTAATGCCTCAGACTGTAGAAGCAATCAACCATGCGAAAGCAGCTGGAATTGAAATCATTGTTGCAGTAAACAAGATTGATAAACCTAGTGCAAATATCGATCGTGTAAAACAGGAATTGACAGAGTATGAGCTGATTGCAGAGGACTGGGGTGGAAGCACAATCTTTGTACCGGTTTCTGCAAAGACAGGAGAAGGAATTGAAGACTTGATGGAGATGATCCTTCTGACAGCGGAAGTATTGGAATTAAAAGCGAATCCAAACCGCCGCGCAAGAGGTCTTGTGATCGAGGCAGAGCTTGATAAAGGAAAAGGTTCTGTGGCGACAGTACTGGTACAGAAAGGTACACTTCGTGTCGGAGATGCCATCGCAGCAGGTTCTGCTTACGGGAAAGTAAGAGCGATGATGGATGACAAAGGAAGAAGAGTAAAAGAGGCAGGTCCTTCTACTCCGGTAGAGATCCTTGGTCTGAATGATGTGCCGAATGCCGGAGAAGTATTTGTCGGATGCGGCAATGACAAAGAAGCAAGAAACTTTGCAGAGACATTCATTTCACAGGGAAGAATGAAACTGTTAGACGATACAAAATCAAAGATGTCCTTAGATGATCTGTTCAGCCAGATTCAGGCAGGAAATGTCAAAGAACTTGGTATTGTTGTAAAAGCAGATGTACAGGGTTCTGTGGAAGCAGTAAAACAGAGTCTTTTGAAATTGTCAAATGACGAGGTCGTTGTAAAGATCATCCACGGTGGTGTCGGTGCAATCAACGAGTCTGATGTCACACTTGCATCTGCATCCAACGCAATCATCATCGGATTCAATGTAAGACCGGATGCAACTGCGAAAGAGATTGCGGAGCGTGAAGGTGTGGATGTAAGATTATATCGTGTCATCTACAATGCGATTGAAGACGTGGAAGCTGCCATGAAAGGTATGTTAGATCCGGTGTTTGAGGAAAAAGTACTCGGTCATGCAGAGGTTCGTCAGACATTTAAGGCTTCAGGCGTAGGTACGATTGCTGGTGCATATGTGCTTGACGGTACATTTGAGAGAGGATGTTCTGCACGTATTATCCGTGATGGAGTTGTAATCTTTGATGGAGGTCTTGCTTCGTTAAAACGTTTTAAAGATGATGTAAAAGAAGTAAAAGCAGGTTATGAATGTGGATTTGTCTTCGAGAAATTTAATGATGTAAAAGAAGGCGATCAGGTAGAGTCTTATAAAATGGTAGAGATACCAAGATAAGAAAAGAGGAAAAGAATTGAGAAAAAACAGTATTAAAAATACAAGAGTAAACGGAGAGGTGCAAAAAGAATTAAGCAATATTATCCGCGGGGGCATCAAAGACCCTCGTGTTGCACCAATGACCTCCGTTGTGGCGGTGGAAGTAGCGCCGGATTTGAAGACATGCAAAGCATATATCAGTGTGCTCGGTGATGAGAAAGCGCAGGAAGACACAATCAAAGGTCTTCAGAGCGCAGAAGGATATATCCGAAGAGAGCTGGCAAGGAAGCTGAATATGAGAAACACGCCGGAAATAAAATTTGTGATGGATCAGTCTATCGCATATGGTGTGGCAATGTCGAAAATGATTGATGATGTGACAAAGGATTTAAAAGAAGAGGAAGAATAAGATGTTAAAGGAAGTCTTGAAACATGTAAAAACAGTCGCCATTGGCGGTCATGTGCGTCCGGATGGTGATTGTGTCGGCTCCTGTCTTGGGTTGTACCAGTACATCAAAGAAAACTATGAAGAGATTCAGGCGGATGTCTATCTGGAAGACATACCGGATAGTTTTCATTTTATCAAGGCGGCGAAAGAGATTCGTCACGAGGTGCCGGACAAAAAAGAATATGATCTGTTTATTGTGCTTGACTGTGGTGATAAAGAACGTCTCGGATTTTCAAAGGCGCTTTTTGAACATGCAAAAGAGACGTTCTGCGTAGACCATCATATTAGTAATCTTGCGTTTGCAGATCAAAATTATATTTTCCCGGAAGCAAGTTCTACTTCGGAGCTTGTATACCGACTTTTGGATTTAGAAAAGATCACAAAAGAGACGGCTGAATGTCTGTATCTTGGAATTGTGCATGATACAGGAGTGTTCCAGTATTCATGTACGGCGCCGGAGACGATGGAGGCGGCAGCGAACCTGATGCGGAAAGGGATCAATGCCTCTGAGATCATCGAAAAGACATTTTATGAAAAGACGTTTGCTCAGAACCAGATTTTGGGGAGGGCATTGTTTGAAAGTTTTCTGTTTATGGATGGAAAATGTATTGTATCCTATATTACACAGCGTATGATGGAATTTCATGGTGTCACACCGAAAGATTTAGAAGGAATTGTCAGCCAGCTTCGGGTTACGAAAGGTGTGGAAGTTGCCGTTCTTTTATATGAGACTGCTCCGCATGAGTACAAAGTGAGCCTGCGTGCATCTGGTGATGTGGATGTCAGCAGAATCGCACAGTATTTCGGTGGAGGAGGCCATAAAAAAGCAGCCGGTGTGACGATGAAAGGAACGGTACATGATGTGATCAACAATCTGTCCGGACAGATTCATTTACAACTATAAAAAGGAAGAAAATATGGTACACGGAGTCATTAATATACGTAAAGAAAAAGGATTTACATCACATGATGTAGTCGCAAAACTAAGGGGAATTATCGGACAGAAAAAAATCGGGCATACCGGTACACTGGATCCGGATGCGACGGGCGTTCTTCCGGTCTGCCTTGGAAAAGCGACAAAATTATGCGATATGCTGACGGATAAGGATAAGACATATGAGACAGTACTTTTACTTGGAAAGGCAACGGACACTCAGGATATATCCGGAACAGTGTTATTCGAAAAAGCGATGGATGGAATTGACAATGATGCCGTAGAAAGATGCATCGGGGAATTTGTAGGAGAATACTTACAGGTACCGCCGATGTATTCTGCGTTAAAAGTCAATGGGAAAAAATTATATGAACTGGCGAGAGCCGGAATCGAGGTTGAGAGAAAAGCTCGTCCGGTTATTATCTACAAGATTCGGATTAAAGAGATTTCGCTTCCGCGCGTGCGGATGGAAGTCTCCTGCTCTAAAGGAACCTATATCCGCACATTGTGCCATGATATCGGAGAGAAACTCGGCTGTGGCGGCTGCATGGAGGAACTCACCCGCACAAAAGTAAGCAGGTTTACTTTGGAAGACAGCTATACATTGGAGGAAGTCAGACAGAAAAAGGAAGCGGGATTACTTTCAGAGATAGTAGTTCCGATTGATGAAATGTTTGGGCAGTACGAGGCGGTGACACTTAAACGCCCTTATGAAGCGCTTGTGTGCAATGGGAATATGTTTTTTGAAAAGCATATCAATGAGTCAAAAGATCTGGTTGACGGGGAATATGTGAGAGTTTACAGTAATTCCGGACAGTTCATTGCGATTTACGCATATCAGCAGAAACAAAAGATGTTTAAAATAGTCAAAATGTTTTTTGATAAAAATGAGTAACGATAAGAGGAAAAAACATGCAATATATCAAGGGAATGCAGTTCTATCAAAATGACAAAAAGACTGCAATTACATTAGGGAAATTTGATGGTCTTCACAGAGGACATGAGACATTGATCGAGCGGGTCATTGAGCATCAGAAAAATGACGGTGTAGACAGCGTTGTGTTTGCATTTGACATGGCACCCTTGTACGAAAAAATAAAAAAGAAAAAAGAAAGTCTGATTACGAACGAAGAACGCGCAGGACGTCTTTTTGGCAGGGTGGATTACCTGGTGGAATGCCCATTTGTCGAGGCAGTTTCGAAAATCGAGGCGGAGACTTTCATAAAAGAAATTTTGGTGAAACAATTTCACGCCAAGTATATTGTAGTTGGCACGGATTTTCACTTTGGATATCAGAAAAAAGGTGATTATCATATGTTGCAGCAGTATAGTGGGGAATACGGGTATGAGGTGGAAGTGATTGAAAAGAAGTGCTATGAAGATAGAGAAATAAGCAGCACTTACATTAAAGAAGAAGTGAAAAAAGGGAATATAAAACTGGTTACACAGCTTCTTGGATACCCGTATACCGTCACAGGAGAAGTACAATATGGCAAGCAGCTTGGGAGAAAGCTTGGATTTCCGACGATGAACATTGTTGCAGAAAAAGAGAAACTGCTTCCGCCTAACGGAGTCTATGTCAGTTCAATTCGGATTGATGGCATACTTTATGGAGGAATCTCTAATATCGGTTGCAAACCGACAGTTTCAGAGAAAGAACAGATGGGAATTGAAACATTTGTATTTGACTATCACGGGGACACTTATGGAAAGAAAATTGAGGTGGCGCTTTACGAGTATGTGAGACCGGAAAAAAAATTCGATTCTGTAGAGATGCTTCGCGAGCAGGTGGAACAGGATATCGCATATGGGCGTAAGCGGCTTCAAGGTTTCGACAGTAATTTTTAAAAATAAGTAGTTTACACTGGTGTAAAAGTATGATATACTCATCAAGTATAAAAAAACCGATGTTCGGTGACAGGATACTCCAACCGTCACTTAATGTCAGGTGTTAAATTAAAGAAAAACAGGAGGGTCATAGCATGATCGCAAAAGAAAAGAAACAAGCTATTATGGCAGAATATGCTAGAACAGAAGGCGACACAGGTTCACCGGAAGTTCAAATCGCTGTATTAACAGCAAGAATCAATGAGTTGACAGAACACTTCAAAGCTAATCCAAAGGATCATCATTCAAGAAGAGGTCTTCTTAAAATGGTAGGACAGAGAAGAGGTTTACTCGCTTACTTAAAGAAAACTGACATTGAAAGATACCGTACATTAATCGAGAGATTAGGATTAAGAAAATAGTTAAAAGTTTTATACAGACCACAACACAACAATGCAAAGGGGCAGGCGAATATCGTCTGTTCCTTTTTTTAGTTGCGAGTTGGGGGTATCCTTTTTCTTGACAAATAAAAAGAAAAAAGGTATAGTGATTCTAATTTGACGTATGAAGGGAGAGCCATTGATGAATAAAGTACCGTTTGTTACAAAAGAAAAATTAGATGAGATTGTAAAAGAATTTCCGACACCGTTTCACTTGTACGATGAAAAGGGAATTCGTGAAAATGTAAAAGCATTGAAAGAGGCTTTTGCATGGAATAAAGGTTATAAAGAATATTTTGCAGTAAAAGCAACTCCGAATCCATTTTTGATTAATATTTTAAGAGAATACGGTTGCGGCTGTGACTGCTCATCTTATACGGAATTGATGCTGTCTGAGGCGCTTGGAGCAGTAGAGAAAGATATTATGTTTTCTTCGAATGCAACACCGGCGGAAGAGTTTGTCTATGCGGATAAACTGGGAGCAATCATCAATTTAGATGATTTCACCCACATTGAATTTTTGGAGAATGCAATCGGGCATATTCCGGAGACGATTAGCTGCCGTTATAATCCGGGAGGATTGTTTAAAATCAGCAATGACATTATGGATAATCCTGGGGATGCCAAGTATGGAATGACAACGGAGCAGTTGTTTGAGGCATTTAAGATTCTGAAAGCAAAAGGGGCAAAAGAATTCGGAATTCACGCATTTTTGGCGAGCAATACGGTTACGAATGAATATTACCCGATGCTTGCGAAGATTTTGTTTGAAGTGGCAGTGAAATTACAAAAAGAGACAGGAGCGCATATTAAATTTATCAACCTGTCAGGCGGAATCGGAATTCCGTATCGACCGGATCAAGAGCCGAATGATATCAGAGCAATCGGAGAAGGAGTCAGAAAAGTGTACGAGGAAGTACTTGTTCCAGCCGGAATGGGAGACGTGGCAATCTACACAGAGCTTGGGCGCTACATGATGGGACCTTACGGCTGCCTTGTGACAAAAGCAGTTCATGAGAAGCACACGTATAAAGAATATATCGGATGTGACGCATGTGCGGTAAACCTGATGCGACCTGCAATGTATGGAGCATACCACCACATCACAGTGATGGGAAAAGAAGATGCACCTTGTGACCATAAATATGATATTACCGGATCACTTTGCGAAAACAACGATAAATTTGCAGTAGACCGTATGTTGCCAAAGATTGATATCGGAGATCTGCTAGTCATTCATGACACAGGAGCACATGGATTTGCAATGGGATATAACTATAATGGAAAATTGAAATCAGCAGAGATTTTATTACAGGAAGATGGTACTCCGAAGCTGATTCGAAGAGCCGAAACACCGGCAGATTACTTTGCGACATTCGACTGCTTTGAGATTGGTCAGAAATTGAAATAAGGGAAATGTCAGCTGCTGTTCACCGCTGTGTGCGGAGATGCTCATTTGGGTGAACAGTAGCAATTATTAAAAAAATTGAAAAAATTTCAAAAAAGGCTTGCATTTTATAGTAGCATATGGTAATATACATTGTGTTGAGACAACAACTTAATAAAAAGAAGTAAAAAATGCTTCTTGGGTAAGCAGGTGTGGCGGAATGGCAGACGCACAAGACTCAAAATCTTGCGGGGGCAACCTCGTGTGGGTTCAAGTCCCACCACCTGCATTTGATGTAAACTCTTTAGAATATTCTAAAGAGTTTTTTTGCAGATTTGAGCGTATATATTTGAGGTGGGAAATGTATCAGATTGGAATATGCGATGATGGAAAAAATACATGTGCTTTTATAGAAGACGTTATATTAAAGTATGGAAAAAAGAGAAATGTAAAGATGAATATCCAAGTCTGGAATTCAGGGGAAGAACTTTGTGATTATTTAGAAACGGGAAAACAGTTGGATATTCTGTATTTGGATATCGAATTGTTTGAAGTGAGTGGAATTGATGCGGGGATATTTATCCGAAAGCAGATGGAAAACCATACGATGCAGATTATCTATATATCGGGGAAACAGTCGTATGCACAGCAGTTGTTTAAGGTGCAGCCGATGGATTTCCTTGTAAAGCCGATTGAGGAAGAAAAGATTGATGAGACGCTTGCATTGGCACTAAAGATTGTCGGGCGAAACACAAAGCGCTTTGAATTCCAATTGGGTAAAGAGTATTATTATGTGCCTTATGGAGATATTCTTTGCTTTGTGAGTGATGGACGAAAAGTTAGATTGCTCACTACAAGCGGCGAAAAGGAATTTTACGGAAAGCTGAAAAATATTATCAAGGAATTGCCGGAAGATTTTCTTGTAATTCATAAATCGTATGTGGTAAATAAGCAGCGTATCGCACGGTATACATATGAAACTGTGGAATTGGACAATGGGAGAGTACTGACGATCAGTCAGGCGCAGCGAAAACAGGTCAGAGAAAAATTGTTAAAGGAATTATAAAAATATGATGGATATCATTGTGTGTGCGGGGTCGAATTTATTTCGCATGTATGTGACGTATCGATTTATCCGCATCTTTTTGGAAGAAACAAAGTTAAGCAGAGTGAAAGAAGTTGCATGCTATTTGCTCTTTTGGATTGTGAATACGACATTATTTTTACGGTTTCATGTTGCGTGGGTAAATGTGATATGTAATTTAATCGGTATTAGTCTGGTGGTTCGAATGTATACAAAGCTGTGGAAAGAAAATATTTTTGTGACGTTCTCAATTTACGCAGTAGGTATGGCTTGTGATGTTTTTGTGACACTTTTATTTGTGCCGTATAAAGATGGAAATATGTATAATCAGGTGTATGGGGCAATAGGAATATTCTTGATGTTTGTTTGTGAGCTAATTGCAGAAAAAATTGTATCTGGGCGAAAAAATATGACAAGAACTTATCATTTATCTTTGATTTGTATACCATTATGCAGTATTTTATTGGTGACTATATTGATTTATACAAAAAGCAGCACTTATAGAGGAATTACCATTACATGTTTGGGGTTGTTTTTGATTAATTTTTTGATGCTTTATTTTTACAGCCTGTTTTTAAAACTATCAGAAGAAAAGCATGAGGCAGAGTTATTGGAATATCAGATGATAGCGTATAGGAATCAGATAAATGTGATGTTGGAGAGTGTAGAAAAAATGAAGATGTTTCGGCATGATATGAAACATCATTTGGCGGAACTGAGATTTATGGCAGAGAGAAAGGATTTTTCAAAATTTCAGAGATATCTGAATGCTATGGAAGAATTTTTTGAGAAGCCGGGTGAGATTGTATCGTCCGGAAATATGGAAGTAGATAGTGTTCTGAACTATATGCTTCAGAAGGCAAAGAAAATGCAGTTGAATACAACTGTAAAAGTTGCAATACCGGAAGATATGAAACATTCCTTTGATTTGAATATCATCATTGGAAATTTGTTGCAAAATGCGATAGATGCAGCAGTGGAGACCGAAGAAAAATTCTTGGGTGTTGAGTTTTCTTTGAAAAATGGAATTCTTGTTTTGGAGATAGAGAACAGTTTTTTGCCAGAGAGAATAAAAAAAGATAAATCCGGCAATTTCCTTACAACGAAAAAAGATTCAGCGTCTCACGGTGTCGGATTAAAAAGTGTAAAACGAATGGTAGAAAAATATCATGGAGATATGAGTATAAACATAAAGGAGACACATTTTTGTGTAAAATTGATGCTGTATATATAGAAAAATGGAGAAGGAATGGACTTTTTGAGGTCTGTGTCTTTTGTATTATGGGAAATCATGAGCTAAAGAGTGAATAGTAACATGAGTTATGACAAGAATCTATATGAATTATGACATGTTTCGGCACAGAGCGGAATTATGTGATATGATGTGGTTAGAAAAAACGAAGAAGGGAGGAGAGAGCAATGCAGATGAAAAAAAGAGTTTTGGAGAGAGCAAAAAAAACAGTTGTTAAATTGGCAAAAAGAACAGCTTCTGTAGAGGCGAATACAGCATGTCTGTGTCTTAATTATCAGCCGAAAGAAACAGAAAGCGTTAAGCAGTTGCGGAAGTTTTGAGTTTGACAACACACCTGACAGATTATTTAGTAGATGGTAAAAATATACCTGATAGTGAACGTGAGATTATAAGATACGGTGTAGAAGGTATTTTAAATAATCTGTTGGGGATTTTCATTACATTAACTGTTGGTATCTTTTGTGATTGTGTATTTGAAAGTTGCGTGTTTTGGATTTTCTTTTGGACATTGAGAAAGCATGCGGGCGGCTTTCATGCAAAGACAAAAATCCGGTGTCTGACGATGTCCGTAGTATTGTTATTTATTGCTTTCGAATTCCTATTGAAAGCAGGATGGACAATGGGTGTATATACATGGATTATGGCAATCGGAAGTGGGTGTATTTTTTGTCTTGCACCTGTGGAAACGCATAATAAGAAACTGGATGAAGAAGAGGTTCGTGTATATCGGAAAAGAACTAGAATAATTCTTGGTATACAATTGATCTTGTATTTTCTGTCTTTGGTTTTTGGGGGAGAGCAATTGTGCAGGGCATTGGCGGTGAATGTGGTGTTAGTTAGTTTTTCATTAGTATTGTGTAAATTATTAAAATAGTAAAACATTTGAGAAGAAGGTTGGTTCCAATGGGACGAGAAAATTTCTGAAAAATTATTGTAGATATTATATAAATTGTTGTTCTGCTTTATATAACAAGAAATAGGAATACACAAATGACTAATAGAGTTATTGCTGAAATTTCAACAATGCATTTATGTAAAGTATTACAATTTTCACAAATTGTGAGGGAAATTAAAATGAAAAAAAGGCAAATTGTAATAGAAATGTTGAGCATCTTATGTGCAAGTTTATTGGTGGAAAGATTGATTAGAAAAATGATAGGGAAAATAGATAAATATAAAGCAGAAAAAAATATAATTGGTACATCAATAAAGGGGGGCGATTATGAAAAAAAAGATTTGCAAATTAATAGCTTTGACTAGTATTTATGCAATTACATATTTATTTATACGTTTTGAAGGTTTATTAATGGAAATAGCAGCAAAAAGTTTTAATGTTTTCAATGTTTACTTTTGGGATAGTTATATTAAACCTCTAGTTTTTGGATTTCTATTTTGTGGCTGGACATTTTTTTTGAAAAATGATACGAAAAAGGAGGTGAAAATAGATTTTTTATTTGTAACAATATTGTGGATTTTTAGTGTGATTGGAAATATTTGTTTCGAAAATAATTTGAATATTTATTTTTTGAAGATATCTGGGGTCTTATTTGGAATAACATCTGCATTTGAGTTAGTAGAATTATTGAGAAATAGAAAATAAAGCAAAATTGATTTGGATTTTTACGATTAAAGAAAGGAGATTTTTTATGAAAAGGTTATGGAAAATGTTGAGTTTAGTAATGGTGTTGCTTATGTCTTCAAATATAGTTTTTGCTTCTGATGTGGTATCAGAGCAAATGTTAGAACCTAAAGGTAGAAATGAGAGATTAATTTCTACTTATGAAGAGATTAATCAAGGTATATTTAAGATAGAAACTACGGAGTTTGATACAGAGCAAAATAATTTATGTACTACCATAGAGTCCTATTTTGTTGAAGGCGATGAAAAAATTAGCGAAGTGAAACAAATGATTAATAGGCGTGATAATAGTAGTTATAAAGAAACATTAGATCGTACTTCAAGTGTTCAAGTATATTGCACATATTATTATGTTGAAGAAGTGAAAGGAAGAGACACCTATATTGATATTTCGAAAATTGAAGGAGGCTATACAATTCGAGATAAATCAGTAAAAGTTGTAGGACAAGAAGTAAATTATGGTCAAGGTGCAGGTGCTGTTGGATATCAAAAAATTGAAAAACCAGCTGGCAAATCATGGTATTATACTGCACCAACTTCATGGAAACCAGTTAAGGTATCATCCACAATAGGTTATGCGTATGGTATAATTTATACAGTGACTTTGCAACGCTATTCTACACCGTGGGAATTTACACTCACAAACCAACAAACAGGATTTAACTAAAATTAAGTTTGCTCTGTAGAAGTTTATGAGCACAGTCGGCAGATTTTGATAGAATCTGTATCAGGTGTATTTAAACATAGAAGATTTGGCTATGCATGGAATGAATATCCTTTTAGTAATCAGGTTGTTCTGGATAAGTGGGCTGTGAATACAGAATATACTGCCGGAAAGGGAGATGGGTCAGGCGAACAGATACCTGCTCAAGTGATTGCTTCGGCCAAACTTCGAGAGGGATATATTCCACAATTTACAAGAACAGCAATAGCAACTATTCCTTAAGTGAAATTTAAAGAAGGGGTAGAGTATAAACAGTATATGGAGGTGGAATACCATGAAAATGAAGTCGATGAAAGCGAAACTGAAACATGTATGCAACCAAAGAGAAGTTATTTGGGCAGTCCGTGTGAGTGGCTTGATATTGGGAACGATAAACACTCATTTGATTATGTTCCACCACGATTTTTTTATGGAAAAGCCTGTTTTATCATTTTTGTTGTTTGGAACATTGGGGATGACGGAGTACAAAGTCCCTTATAAAGAAATGGGTGATATGAAAAGGACGGCAGTGATTTTTGGATTCCTTGCCCTATATTTCCTTGTAGGACTGCTGGTTTATATTGTCGGATGTCCAAAGCTGAATTAATCTGGTGGAAAATGACTGGAAAGGAATGGTGTTATGAATAAAGAAACGGATGAAAAATTAAAAAATATGAGCATTGTCAAACTGATATTGCGGCTTATAATTCTCTGTTTTAGTGTTTGGGATTTGTACTTGATTTTCAAGCCATTCCTTCAGTATACAGAGACAGGCGTTGTAGTAAATCAGATGGAATATGGGATTACAGCAATCGGTGTAACTTTATTTATCATGCTGCTTTCCTACATTAATGTGAATCTAGATAAGATGTAAACAATTGAGAACTCTCGCGTTCATATGCTATATGAATAGATATGAACGCGGGAGTTTTGTAAATATAAAAATGTTTTATGGTATAGGCGCATCTGTTGAAATCTGTTATAATAAATCCAAAGTGACGACAAGGAGGTTCGTATTATGCCGAGAAGGGTATCGATCGGATATCAGGAATTTGAAGACATTATAGCAAACAACCTATTCTATGTAGACAAGACATTATTTATAAAGGAATGGTGGGAGAGAAGAGATTATGTCACATTGATTACTCGTCCGAGACGTTTTGGGAAGACACTGACAATGAGTATGATAGAGAATTTTTTTTCTATAACACATAAGAAGAACGCGGGTTTGTTTCACCATTTGAATATATGGAAAGAGGAGTCCTATCAAAAACTGCAGGGGACATATCCGGTGATCAGTATTACTTTTGCAAATGTGAAAGAACGCACTTTTCAAATGGCAAAGCAGAGGATTAATCAGATTTTAACGGATTTGTATAATAAACATATTTTTTTGCTGGATGAGGATTTATTAACGGAAGAAGAAAAGATATTTTTCAAAAGTGTTACCATGAATATGGATGAAACAATTGCCACATTGGCTATTCATAAGATGTCGGATTTCCTTAGCAGATATTATGAAAAGAAAGTGATTATCTTGTTGGATGAATATGATACTCCTATGCAGGAAGCTTATGTAAATGGATATTGGGATGAGTTATCATCATTTTTGCGAAGCTTATTGAATGCTGCATTTAAAACAAATCCATATTTGGAACGCGCAATTATGACTGGGATAACACGGGTCAGCAAAGAATCTATTTTTTCAGACTTGAATAATTTAGAGGTTGTCACTACTACCTCAGAAAAATATGCAGATGCGTTTGGGTTTACGGAAGAAGAGGTTTTTACTGCGTTGGAAGAGTACAATTTATCTGATAAGAACAGCGAAGTGAAACGCTGGTATGATGGATTTACGTTTGGGCATAAGAAAGATATTTATAATCCGTGGTCTATCATTCATTATCTTGACAAACAAAAAGTAGGGACATACTGGGCGAATACAAGCAGCAACAGTTTAATCGGAAAAATAATTCGTGAGGGTTCCTGCCAAGTGAAAGAGTCTTTTGAAGAATTACTTGCCGGGAGAAATATTATCACGCAGATTGACGAACAAATTGTGTATAATCGACTGGATTTAGATGAAAATGCAATTTGGAGTCTTTTTTTGGCAAGTGGGTATCTTAAGATTGTAAACGAAGTGAAGTGCGATGCATCGAGCAATGAGTGGAAGGAATTGTATGAGTTATCAATAACAAACTTTGAGGTTATGGTTATGTTCCGAAATATCGTGCGTGATTGGTTTGCTTTGACGGCATCTAACTATAATGCATTTATCAGAGCGTTTTTGCAGGATGACTTGAAAGCGATGAACGCATATATGAATAAAACAGCGCTGGCAACGTTTAGCTTTTTTGACAGTGGGAGCAGACCATCCGGGGAAGAACCGGAACGATTTTATCATGGGTTCGTCTTGGGACTGATGGTGGAACTTGAAAATCGATATATGATCACTTCAAACCGAGAAAGCGGTTTTGGACGCTACGATGTAATGTTGGAGCCGAGAAATAAGATAGATGATGCGATGATATTGGAATTTAAAGTGCAGGACAGTGACGAAAAATCTTTAGAAGATACAGTCAAAGCAGCGTTGAAACAAATTGATGAGAAGCAATATGCGGTATCATTAATTGAAAAAGGAGTGCCGGAAAGCCATATTAGAAAGTATGGATTTGCTTTTTGCGGCAAACGGGTTCTGATAGGAAAATAGAATTCTGTCACCGAAAAGCTCTTATGTTCATATACTATATTGATAGATATGAGCATAAGAGTTTTTTGTGTCGTAAAACAGCAGGAGGATATAGGATGAGTGGGATTTCTGGGTGGTATGATTCATATGAAAAAAGATTTGTCGGAGAGCAGTCTGTGACAAGAACCTTTGGTGAAAAAAGATATACAGTTGTATACAGCGGAGAACTTTATAATTGTGGAGAACTAAGGCGAGAGTTGGAAAAGAGGGGGCAGCGTTTTGAGACGACAGATGACACAGAAGTTGTTCTGAATGGACTGTTTACATACGGAACGGATTTTGTAAAACAAATGAATGGGGTATTTGCGTTTGCCTTTTATGATGAAAAACTGGGAGTGTTGCATCTGTTTCGGGATCGCATTGGCGTGAAACCTTTATTTTATACAAGGCAGGGAGATACGATTTTTTTTGCATCGGAGATAGAGACGCTATTAGCCAATTCGGGCGTGAAACCGGTACTGGATCGGAAGGGATTAAATGAAGTATTCAGTATCGGACCGGCAAAGACATATGGCTGCGGTGTATTTAAAGGGATTGATGAGGTACTTCCGGGACACCTGTTAAGCTATACGGGGGCAGAAATGAAAAATTCCTGCTATTGGAAGTTGGAAAGCAAGGTACACGAGGACAACTATGAGCAGACTGTTGAGAAAACAGCGTTTCTGTTGGAGAATGCAGTGAAGAATCAGATGATTTCAGGTGTGCCCGTTTGCACCTTTCTGTCGGGAGGGTTGGATAGCAGCCTTGTATCCGCAATCTGTGCGAGGGAGTTGAGAAAAGAGGGAAAGAGACTGCACACGTTTTCGTTTGACTTTGTGGGGAATGACAAGAATTTTCAAGCGAATATGTTTCAACCATCACAGGACAGACCCTATGTGGAAAAAATGGTAACTTTTCTGGATTCGGAACATCACTACTTAGAATGTGACTCTCGCACACAGGCGGACTATCTTTATGCATCAATTGATGCGAAAGGATTGCCGGCAATGGCAGATGTAGATTCTTCGCTTCTTTATTTTTGCTCTCAGGTGGCAAAGGAATATAAAGTGGCGCTGACCGGTGAATGCGCGGACGAGATCTTTGGAGGATATCCGTGGTTTCATAAAAAAGAATGTCTGGAAGCGCATACGTTTCCGTGGACGATGGATTTAGCGCCGAGAAAAGCAATGCTTTCCGATGAATTTTTGGAAGCGCTAAAAATGGATGCGTATGTGCAGGAGACTTATGCCAAATCAGTGGCTGAAACACCAAGGCTTGCAGGAGAGTCAGCTTTGGAAACGCGAAGAAGAGAAATTTCCTATCTGAATCAGAAATGGTTTATGCAGACACTCTTAGACAGAATGGGCGGAACGAGTGCGCGTTATGGTTTGTCAGCGAGAGTGCCGTTTGCGGATTATCGGATTGTGGAGTACTTGTGGAACGTACCATGGGAGATGAAGGCAAAGGGAGGCGTTGTGAAGGGACTGCTTCGGGAGGTAGGAAGAGGATTGCTTCCGGATGACATTTTATTCCGAAAGAAATCTCCTTATCCAAAGACGTACGATAAAACATATGAAGCGATCCTGGTGCAGAAAATGCGTGCAATTATGGCAGAGACTGACTCGCCAATCCGTCAATTTTTGGATACAAAAAAGGTAGAAAGATTCCTTTCCAGTCCATCTGATTATGGAAAACCGTGGTATGGTCAGTTGATGGCGGCGCCACAGATGATTGCCTACCTCATTCAGGTAAATTACTGGCTTGAAAAATATCATATAAAAATAGAACTTTAACCTAAGCAGAAAATCGTTTATAATAGAAAAGATAAGAGAGTTTGGAAGAACGGGAGGAGAAAACATGTATTATAAACAATATGGAAATGCTGATATGAAAGTGTCTGCAATCGGACTTGGAACGATGCGCTATGATGAGGAAGATATCGCTGCGGGAAGACTGGGAAAATGTGCGGAGATTCCGTTGTATGCATTTGAGAAAGGCATTAACTACTGGGATACCGCACCATTTTATTGTGATGATAAAAGTGAGATTGTGACGGGAATCGCACTCTCTCAGGTGAAAAGAAGTGATGTTTATGTGACATCTAAGACAAATTTTAATACGATTGGTCAGAACCCTACGAGAGATGATTTCCGCAGAAGACTGGAGATGTCGTTGCAACGCCTTCAGACAGACTACATTGATTTTTATCATATGTGGTGTATGTTGAATCTGGAATCCTGGGAGAGACATATGGAAGTGATCTACCGATTTTTTGAGGAGGCAAAGGCGGAAGGACTGATTCGGAATATTGTTTTTTCTTCTCATATGGAAGGAAATGATATTGAGAAAGTGGTAGAGACCGGAAAATTCAAAGGGATGCTGATTGGATATAATGCATTGAATTATCGATTCCGACAGAGTGGAATTGAGGCGGCGCATGCAAAAGGAATGGGAGTTGTCGTGATGAATCCGCTTGGCGGTGGAATGATTCCGCAGAATCCGGAAGCATTTTCGTATCTGACAGAAGGAACTGATCTGACTGTACCGCAGGCAGCGCTTCGGTTCGTGGCATCCCATAAGGAAATTACGATTACACTTGCCGGATGTACGACAAAAGCACATGTGGATGATGCGGTAAAAGCGGTAGAAAACTTAGAGGAACGTCCGGCAAAAGAGATCGTAAAATTGTATGAAGACAAGGGAGTTGCACTGAACAATCTCTGCACAGGATGTGCTTACTGCAAAGGCTGTCCGAAGGAAATTGAGATTTCTAAGTTTATGGATGCTTATAACCAGCAGATTTTGACAGGAAAGGAGACAGCTGCAAAAGAACGTCTGAACAATCACTGGGGACTCGATGCAAAGAAGGCAGCCGAATGTATCGCATGTGGGAAATGTGAGCGCGCATGCACACAGCATCTGCCAATCATTGAACGATTGAAAGAGATTGCATTAAAATAAAGACAAAAGGAAGAAGAATGATGATAGAAGAGAGAACAAAAGCGAATGTCAGAGTGTTGAAACTGGCGTATGGCGGACTGCTTGTGGCGCTTGGAATTTTGCTGCCGCAGGCGTTCCATATTTTCGGACAGAATGCAGGGATGATTTTTTTACCGATACAGATTCCGGTACTGTTTGCAGGGATGTTGCTTGGACCGTATTATGGAGGACTGATCGGAATTCTGGTACCTCTTTTCAGTTCTGTACTGACAGGGATGCCACCGGTGCCGAAGGTCTATTTTATGTTTGTGGAGTTGATGGCATACGGGATTGCAGCCGGGTGGATGATTAAGAAAACAAACGTATATGCAAGTCTCCTTACGGCAATGATTTTAGGGAGAGCGGCGTATGGTGTTTCTTTAGTTGTGGGAGCGCAGCTTTTGCATATACAGGCGCCCTTTCTAAATCGGGCGGCATTTTTATCGGGGATTGTCTCCGGCGTACCGGGAATGCTGATTCAGATTGTGATTCTTCCGGTATTGTACCTGACGTTAAAGCGAGGAGGTCTGACATTTGAACGATAGATTAGAACAGGCGGTGGTACTTTTAAAAGAGAAGCAAGTGAGCTGTGTCATATGGATAGAGGGAAAGGAACCGATTCTTTCGGATGAAATCGGGATTAAACCGCTGATGAAAGAACTTCGAAAAGAAAGACATGCCTTTGAGCACGGCGTGATCGCGGATAAGGTTATAGGAAAAGCGGCGGCGCTTATGGCCATTTTAGGTGGTGCAAAGGCAGTTTACGGGCAGGTTTTAAGTGAAAGTGCAGAAAAAATCCTACAGATATATGGGATTGAATACGCTTATGAAGAAAAGGTGCCCTACATTGAAAACCGCACAAAAACGGGACAATGTCCATTGGAAGAGTCGGTGGTTTCTGTGGATGATCCAGAAAAAGCATTTGAAGTGTTGGAGGAAACGATTGCAGGACTGATGAGAAAGAACTTCCAAAGACCGGCGAAATAGTGTATAGTATTGCTTAGTATGTAACAGACAGGAGAGACGAAATGAGTGAAAAAATCGTTTTAATCGATGGACATAGTATTTTAAATCGGGCATTTTACGGGGTTCCGGATCTGACGAATTCCGAGGGGCTTCACACGAATGCAGTGTATGGTTTTTTGAATATTATGTTCAAGATTTTAGAGGAAGAAAAACCAGAGTATCTGACAGTGGCGTTTGACGTGCATGCGCCGACATTCCGGCATGAGATGTTCGCGGAGTATAAAGGAACCAGAAAACCAATGGCGGATGAGCTGCGTCAGCAGGTTCCGGTTATCAAAGAAGTGCTGCAGGCAATGGGAGTCAAGACGATTGAAAAAGCGGGTTTGGAAGCCGATGATTTACTTGGAACGCTTGCAAAAAGATGTGAGGAGATGGGCATGGAAGTGTCTGTGATCTCAGGAGACCGCGACCTTTTGCAGCTTGCGACAGAGCATGTAAAGATTCGAATTCCAAAGACGAAGCAGGGGAAGACAGAGATTGAAGATTATTATGCGGCAGATGTCAAAGCACGTTACCAGGTCACTCCGGAAGAGTTTATTGATTTAAAAGCGCTGATGGGAGATACGTCGGATAATATTCCGGGTGTCCCAAGTATCGGAGAAAAAACTGCGACAAAGATTATTACAGAATATGGTTCAATTGAGAATGCATACGCACATGTGACAGAGTTAAAACCGCCTCGTGCAAGTAAAGCACTTTCCGAGCATTACGATCTTGCACAGATGAGTAAGGTGCTGGCAACGATTCATGTGAATGCAGATTTCGAGTATGAGATTGCGGATGCAAAGCTTGGAGATCTTTACACGGAGGAAGCATATGTGTATTTTCAGCGTTTGCAGTTTAAAAACCTGTTGTCTCGTTTTGAGGTGACAGCGCCGGCAAATCGTATCGAAGATGCCTTTCGGGTTGTTACAGATCAAAATGAGGCGAAGAAGATATTTGAAAAGGCAAAGAAACAAACGTGTGTCGGTGTTTCTTTTTATAAGGATACGAAGAATGTGCTGCCGTTGTTTGTGAATGAGGCAGGGCTTACCGGAGTCGGGCTTGCCTTTGGGAAAGAAGATATCTATGTGTTTACAATAGAACAGGGAATGGAGATTTCCGAGCTGCTAGAACAGGTGGAAGCGCTTTCAAAAGAGGTAGATGTGCTTGCAATCGCCGATGTAAAGAATGCGATGCAGTATATTCCGAATGTGAATCAATCTGTTTGTTTTGATACGATTGTTGCGGCATATCTGTTGAATCCGTTGAAGAACGACTATGAGTCTGCCGACATTGCAAGAGAATATCTGGATATATTAATTGATGACAACCAGATTGATGAGGCGCAGAAAAGCTGTTATGAGGCGTATACTGCATATGAATCCAGCGGGATTTTACGTGATAGACTCAAAGAGACGGAAATGGAGCAGCTTTTTGATGAGATTGAGATGCCGCTTGTATTTACACTCTATGACATGGAACAAAATGGTGTAAAAGTGGCTGCAGAGGCACTTCATATTTACGGAGAGCAATTGGGCCAAAAGATTGTAGATTTGGAAAAAGACATCTACGAACTGACCGGAGAGACATTTAATATCAATTCGCCAAAGCAGCTCGGCGTGATTCTGTTTGAAAAGCTTGGACTGCCACATGGTAAAAAGACAAAGACAGGATATTCGACTTCTGCGGATATTTTGGACAAACTGGCGCCGGAGTATCCGGTCGTATCCAAGATTTTGGAATATCGCCAGCTTACAAAGTTGAAATCCACCTATGCAGATGGACTTGCGGGATATATTAAAGATGACGGACGAATTCATGGAAAATTCAATCAGACGATCACGGCAACAGGACGAATCAGCAGTACAGAGCCGAATTTACAGAATATACCGGTTCGCATGGAATTGGGACGTCTGATCCGAAAAGTATTTATTCCGGAAGACGGTTATGTGTTTGTGGATGCGGACTACTCGCAGATTGAACTTCGCATATTGGCACATTGTTCCGGCGATGAGCAGCTGATCAACGCCTACAAAGAGGCGAGAGATATTCACAGAATTACCGCCTCTCAGGTGTTCCATACGCCGTTTGAGGAAGTAACTGATCTTCAGAGAAGAAATGCCAAGGCGGTCAATTTTGGAATTGTATATGGAATCAGTTCGTTTGGATTGAGTCAGGATTTGAGCATCACAAAAAAAGAGGCAGCTCAGTATATCGAAAGTTATTTTGAGACATATCCGAGCATCAAGGGATTTTTGGACGATGCGGTAGAACATGCAAAAGAAAACGGATATGTGACAACGGTGTTTGGCAGACGAAGACCGGTACCGGAGTTATCTTCCAGCAATTTTATGCAGCGCTCGTTCGGGGAACGTGTCGCTATGAATGCTCCGATTCAGGGAACAGCAGCGGATATTATGAAGATTGCCATGAATGGTGTAAACAGAAGACTGAAAGAAAACAATATGAAATCAAAACTGGTATTGCAGGTGCATGATGAACTTCTGATCGAGGCATATGAGGAAGAGTTGGAAGATGTAAAGGAGATTCTTTCCCATGAGATGGTGCATGCGGCAAAACTTCATGTGCCATTGGAAGTGGATATGCATACCGGAAAGAACTGGTACGAGGCAAAATAATGAGAATTATTGGAATTACAGGAGGAGTGGGATCTGGAAAAAGTCAGGTCCTCTCCTTTATGAAAGAACGATATGGCGCTGTTATCTGTCAGGCAGATCAAGTGGCATGGAAATTGCAGGAGCCGGGAAGTGTGTGCTATGAAAAAATCGTCGCACATTTTGGAACAGATATTTTGCGGACAGATAGGACGATTAACCGAGAAATTCTAGGCGGAATCGTCTTTGGAAATGCTGAAGAAATGGCAGTGCTAAATGGCATTGTGCATCCAGAAGTGAAAGCACATATCAAAGAAAAGATAGCGACAGAAAAAAACATGGGCACGTCATGTTTTGTGTTGGAAGCGGCGCTTTTATTGGAAGATCACTATGATGAAATCTGTCATGAACTCTGGTATATTTATACGGAAGAGTCCGTTCGGCGAATTCGCCTGAAAGAATCCAGAGGATACAGTGACGAAAAAATATCAGCGATGATAGCCTCGCAGATGCCGGAAAATGTGTTCCGACAGAAGTGTCAGGTTGTGATCAACAACAGTAACTCGTTTGAGATGACACAAAGAGAGATTGAAAAAGCAATGAACAGGCAGGAGAAGAGAAAATGAGATTATGCAGCATAGCCAGCGGCAGCAGTGGAAACTGTATTTACGCAGGAAGTGATGAGACACATTTGCTGATCGATACAGGAATCAGCAAAAAGAGGATTGAGGAAGGGCTACATGAGATTGGAATCAAAGGGGAAGAACTTGGAGGTATTTTGATTACCCATGAACATTCAGACCATATTCAGGGGCTTGGAGTGTTCAGCCGGAAATACGAAATTCCGATTTATGCGACGAGAGGAACTATAGAGGGAATCAAGGCATATAAAGGAATCGGGAAAATGCCGGAAGGTCTCCTGAAAGAAGTCACAGTGGATCAGATGTTTTCCATTGGAAATCTTGATATCAGACCGTTTGCAATCTCGCATGATGCGAATGAACCATCCGGATTTCGAATTGAACATGATGGGAAATCATTGGCCGTTGCGACAGATCTTGGCATTTATGATGCGTATATAGTCGAGAATTTAAAAGGGCTGGATGCGATATTGCTTGAGGCAAACCATGATGTACATATGCTGGAAGTGGGAGCATACCCGTATTATTTAAAACAACGTGTGCTTGGAAATCGTGGACATTTATCGAATGAATTGTCAGGACGCCTGCTTTGTGATATACTACATGACAATATGAAATATATCATGCTCGGGCACTTAAGTAAGGAAAATAATTATGAAGAACTTGCCTATGAGACCGTGAAGCTGGAAGTGACAATGGGTGACAATCCATACAGAGGAGAAGATATTCCTCTTATGGTTGCAAATAGAGATACTATTTCAAATATATTACAGATTTAATCACAGGAGGTAGAAGATGAAGAAGAGCATTATAACAGTTGTAGGAAAAGATACCGTAGGAATTACAGCAAAGGTGTGTACATACCTTGCAGAGAACAATATTAATATTTTGGATATTTCCCAGACAATCGTTCAGGGATATTTCAATATGATGATGATCGTGGATATGAATGAGGCGAAAGAGGAATTCAGAGAAGTTTCTGAGGAACTGAATAAAATCGGTGAAGAAATCGGTGTTACTATCCGTTGTCAGAGATCTGAGATTTTTGAAAAAATGCACAGACTGTAAAACAGCCAATTCGAGCTTTCATGGCTGAACTGTTACTAATTTTTAGAAGAGAAAGGCGAAAGAAGACGATGATTAATATTTATGAAGTAACCGAGACGAATCAGATGATTGCAGAGGAAAATTTAGATGTGCGTACGATTACGCTTGGTATCAGCCTGATGGACTGTATCGATTCTGATCTGCAAAAACTGAATGAAAATATTTATAATAAGATTACGACAATGGCAAAAAATCTCGTATCGACAGGGGACGAGATTGAGCATGAATTTGGTATCCCGATTGTAAACAAACGTATCTCTATCACACCGATCTCCCTGATCGGTGCAGCTGCCTGCAAGTCACCGGAAGATTTTGTTACGATTGCAAAAACGCTTGACAGAGCTGCAAAAGAAGTGGGTGTGAATTTTATCGGCGGTTATTCTGCTTTGGTGTCAAAAGGAATGACAAAGAGTGAGGAAAATCTGATCCGTTCCATTCCGGAGGCGCTTTCTGTGACAGAGCGTATCTGCAGCTCTGTGAATGTAGGTTCTACGAAGACAGGAATCAATATGGACGCAGTCAGACTCTGTGGAGAGATTGTAAAAGAGACAGCAGAAGCGACAAAAGAGAATGACTCGCTGGGATGTGCAAAGCTCGTGATTTTCTGTAATGCGCCGGATGATAATCCGTTTATGGCAGGTGCATTTTTGGGAGTGACAGAGGCAGATGCAGTAATCAATGTAGGAGTCAGTGGACCGGGTGTTGTGAAACATGCAATCGAACAAGTGCGTGGAGAAGGATTTGAAGTGCTCTGCGAGACGATTAAAAAGACAGCGTTTAAGGTGACTCGTGTCGGACAGCTTGTCGCAGGGGAAGCATCCAAACGTCTTGGAATTCCATTTGGTATTATTGATTTGTCACTTGCTCCGACTCCTGCAGTGGGAGACAGCGTAGCTGAGATTTTAGAAGAGATTGGTTTAGAGAGAGTTGGAGCTCCGGGTACGACAGCGGCACTTGCTATGTTGAATGATCAGGTGAAAAAAGGCGGTGTCATGGCATCTTCTTATGTGGGAGGACTAAGTGGTGCATTTATTCCGGTCAGCGAGGATCAGAGAATGATTGATGCTGTGAATGCCGGTTCGCTGACACTTGAAAAATTAGAAGCGATGACTTGCGTATGTTCGGTAGGACTTGATATGATTGCGATTCCAGGAAAGACAAAGGCGACAACAATCTCAGGAATCATAGCAGATGAGATGGCAATCGGTATGGTGAATCAAAAGACAACAGCAGTGAGAGTGATTCCGGTCATTGGAAAAGATGTTGGAGAAGTAGCTGAATTTGGTGGTCTGCTCGGCTATGCACCGATCATGCCGGTGAATGAATTTGACTGCAGTGATTTTGTGAATCGTAAAGGTAGAATTCCAGCTCCGATTCACAGCTTTAAGAATTAGAAAGAGAGTAAAAAGCAATATGGGAAAGATAGCGGTAGTAACAGACAGCAATAGTGGAATTACACAGGAAAAAGGAAAAGAACTGGGTGTTCATGTTATTCCGATGCCGTTTTATATTGATGGCGAATTGTTTTTGGAGGATATCACGCTGACACAGGAAGCGTTTTATGAAAAGCTTGCCAGTGACTGTGAGATCAGCACTTCTCAGCCAGCTCCGGGAGAAGTGATGGAATTTTGGGACAAACTGTTGAAAGAATATGATGAGATTGTGCATATTCCGATGTCAAGTGGGCTAAGCAGCACCTGTGAGACGGCGATTATGCTGTCAAAGGACTATGACGGCAAAGTAGAAGTGGTAAATAACCAGAGAATTTCCGTGACGCAAAAGACTTCTGTGCTAGATGCTGTGAGACTGGCAAAAGCAGGGAAAAGTGCACTGGAGATTAAAGAGAGTCTGGAAGCTGAGAAGCTGGAATCCAGTATCTATATTACTGTTGACACTTTAAAATATCTGAAAAAGGGCGGGCGAATCACACCGGCTGCGGCTGCGATCGGAACAGTGCTCAATCTAAAGCCGGTGCTTCAGATCCAGGGGGAAAAGCTGGATGCATTTGCCAAAGTAAGAGGTTGGAAGCAGGCGAAAAAGACGATGCTGGATGCGATGGAAAAAGATCTGCTGCATCGTTTTGGCGGTAAAAAGATGTCCTTGCTTGCCGCTTACACATGCAGCGCAGAGGAAGCGAAAAGCTGGAAAGAAGAATTGGAGGATCGTTTCCCGAATTATACAATTGATATGGATCCGTTATCACTGAGTGTGGCGTGCCACATCGGACCGGGAGCACTGGCGGTAGCGTGTGCAAAAGAAGTAGACTTATAGAAACATAGATATGAGCAGCAGATGTACTAGATACGTACAATCTGCTGCTCATATTCGTTTTGAAATGGTGTATCGAATTTTTCTGTAATGACAGATTCGTATAGATCTGCTGCAAATAAGTCAGCATCAAGCATCTTCTGTCCAGGTAAAGAGAGGGTATCTTTCGCGGTGAGTTTAGTCAGGAGTGGAACGTCTGCACATTTTTTGATCTCTGACAAAACAGCAGCACTTTCTTTTCGGAATCCTAATATACGAAAGTAAAAAGGAGCTTTGGCGGTACACAAAGAAAAATCATCCTTTTGAATCTGCAGCAGAATGTGCATGAGTGCTCTGCTGACCCTTGCGTAAGTCGATTCTTTTGTATTCAGAAGATGACAGAATTGCTCAAAACTGCGAAATTGACTGCGACATCGGATAATCCGATTGGCAAGATCGACAGAGACATCGAGATATTGCGTGAGTGTGTCAGCAGTCTCACTTAACAGACGGTATTTCAGCAATAGAGAAAAATCATTTAAAAATACAGGAAAACGAACCTGATAATTTTCTTTTAAAAGAGTAAGGGCGGAATCAGGAACATGTCCGGAAAGAGATTCCAGTTCTTTTGTTGTTGACACTGTCTTTCGGATGGCTGAGGCAGAGCTGTATATTTTGTGAAGATCTGTCTCATGGTAACCGGAACCAATTCGTGAGATTGCAAATGGCTGAATTGAGCTGTTTAATCTAGAGAGCGCCTTTAAGTACTCAATCCCTAAAATATTGTTTGGCTGTTCTAAAATAGAAGCAATCCCTTCTTCTTTCGTGAAATCCTGAAAGGCTTTTTGACGTGCAAGCGGGAAACGATAGCCATCCCTAAGATAGGACTGAAGACTATGCTTATATGCGTCTGGTTCCTCCGCCATAATATCTGCCGCTTTTTGCAAAAGTGTAAGGTCTCCACATTCACTTCCAAAACAGATGCTGTCCACGCAGCGGAGGGAATGAAGGAGTGAGACAGCACCGTATGCAAAATATTCGGCACTGGCACAGGCATAAAAAACCGGCAACTCAATGACCAAATCTGCGCCTGATTTTAAAGCCATCTCTGCGCGAAGATGCTTTGGCAGCAGTGCAGGAGCACCACGCTGTACAAAGTTTCCACTCATAACGACAACCACTTTGTCTGCTTTTGTCAATTTTTTTGCTTTTTCAATATGGTACTGATGTCCATTGTGAAATGGATTATATTCTGTAATTAACCCTGTGATTTTCATAAAAAATTCCTCACAATCAGATTTTGTAGGTGTATTATACTATACAATCAAAAAAATCGCAAAATATTCTGTTATTTTATTTGACAAAAAGAATGAAAAAAGGTTAAACTAAAAATAGCGTTTGGAGACGGGAGGTAATTATTGATGAATGAAGAGCAGATTTTAGAGATGCTTGAAAACAGAGAATATAAGGAATTAAAAATAGAATTAGAGAAAATGTATCCCGTCGACTTGGCTGAGTTGCTGGAAGAATTTGACGAGAAACAGCGAATCATCGTATTTCGTCTTTTGTCAAAAGAATCTGCGGCAGATACCTTTACGTATCTTAACAGTGACATGCGAGAAGTGCTTATCAACGCTTTGACAGATTCGGAGATCAAAGAAGTGATGGACGAGATGTATCTGGATGATACGGTCGATGTGCTGGAAGAGATGCCCGCGAATGTGGTCGACAGACTTTTGATGGTGACAGATGAGGAGACACGTAAACAGATCAATGAGCTTTTGCAGTATCCGGAGGATAGTGCGGGAAGTATCATGAATGTGGAGTATATTGCTCTCCGAAAAGAGATGACAGTCGCAGATGCGATATTAAAGATTCGTCAGGTTGGAATCAACCGTGAGACAATCTACACATGCTATGTGACGGAAAAGCGAAAACTGATCGGTGTTGTCGATGTGAAAGATCTGCTGACAACCGGTGAGAATCGTCTGATTGAAGAGATTATGGAGACGAACATGCTCTATGTCAATACACATGATGATCAGGAAGAGGTGGCAAGTCTGATCAATAAATACGGTCTGATCGCAATTCCGGTTGTGGATTATGAGATGTGTATGGTCGGTATTGTAACGGTAGACGATGCCATGGCAGTCTTGCAGGAAGAGGCGACTGAAGATATGAGCATGATGGCCGGTATTGCGCCAAGTGAGGACTCTTACTTTGGGACATCCGTTTGGAAGCATGTCAGGAACCGTTTCCCGTGGCTTTTATTTCTGATGTTGTCAGCAACAATGACAGGTCTTTTACTGGGACATTATGAAGGAGCGCTGGCAGTGATGCCGATTTTAAATACATTTGTTCCAATGCTTACCGGAACCGGCGGAAACTGTGGTTCGCAGAGTTCGACGTTGATCATCCGTGGTCTTGCTGTCGACGAGATTGAGTTTGGCGATATTTTTAAAGTGTTGTTTAAAGAAATTCGGATTGCTTTATTAGCTGGATTTTTACTTGCGATTGTGAATGGAATTCGTATTGTTTTAATGTACAAAGATACAATGCTTGCATTTGCAGTAGGACTCACTTTGATGTGTACCGTAATTTTATCAAAAACAATCGGATGTTCGCTTCCGCTAATTGCGAAAAAATGTGGTCTTGACCCGGCGATTATGGCAGCCCCTCTGATCACAACACTTGTGGATACGGGAACAATTTTTGTATACTTTACGATTGTGACGAGAATTTTTCATATATAATGACAGCAGGCAGTTATCCAGTGTGATAACTGCCTGTCTTTGTATTGTACTTAAAAAGAGACATGAAACCCTCTTGTATACAAAATACGTTTGCGTTATAATACAAATATGTGAGAAAAATGGAAAGATGGAAAGGAGTCTTTAAATCATGGGATTTATTGATGTAATTAAAGAAAAAGCGAAAGCAGACAAAAAAACAATTGTACTTCCGGAGACAGAAGACAAGAGAACTTACGAAGCAGCAGAGGCAGTGCTCAAAGAAGGTACAGCTAATCTTGTTCTCGTGGGAAGCAAAGAAGAGATTGAGAAAAACGGAGCGGGATTTGATATCAGCGGAGCAACGATTGTTGATCCGGCAACATATGAAAAAACAGAAGCATATATTGCAAAATTGGTAGAATTGAGACAGAAAAAAGGAATGACAGAAGAGCAGGCAAGAGAATTGCTGCTTACAAACTATCTGTACTATGGGGTCATGATGGTGAAAATGGGAGATGCTGACGGTATGGTATCCGGAGCGTGTCATTCAACAGCAGATACATTGAGACCATGCTTACAGATCTTAAAAACAAAGCCTGGAACAAAATTAGTATCCGCATTTTTCGTAATGGTAGTACCGGATTGTGATATGGGAGCAAACGGAACATTTATCTTTGGTGATTCAGGGTTAGAGCAGAATCCGGATCCGGAAAAATTAGCTGCAATTGCGCTTTCTTCAGCAGAATCATTCAAATTGTTGGTTGGGGAAGAGCCAAAAGTTGCTATGCTTTCTCATTCTACAAAGGGAAGTGCAAAACATGCAGACGTTGACAAAGTGGTAGAGGCTACACGTCTTGCAAAAGAGATGGCACCGGAACTTCAGTTGGACGGAGAACTTCAGCTAGATGCTGCAATCGTTCCGGAAATCGGAGAATCAAAAGCTCCTGGAAGCAAGGTTGCAGGACATGCTAACGTACTGATCTTCCCTGACTTGGATGCAGGAAATATCGGATACAAATTAGTACAGAGACTTGGAAAGGCGGAAGCGTACGGACCTTTGACACAGGGAATTGCAAAACCGGTTAACGATTTGTCACGTGGATGCAGTGCTGCTGATATCGAAGGTGTAGTAGCAATCACAGCTGTTCAGGCGCAGGCTCAATAATAAAAGTACGGAGGAAAGAAACATGAATGTTTTAGTAATCAATTGTGGAAGTTCATCTTTGAAATTCCAATTAATTAATTCAGATACAGAAGCAGTTTTGGCAAAAGGACTTTGCGAGAGAATCGGAATTGACGGAAGTCTTACTTATCAACCGGCAGGCGGAGAAAAGAAAACAGAAGATAAGGCAATGCCTACACACACAGAGGCAATTCAGTTCGTGATCGATGCATTGACAGATGCGGACAGAGGTGTTGTGAGAAGCCTCGATGAGATCGGTGCTGTTGGACATCGTGTTGTACATGGTGGAGAGAAATTTGCAAGTTCAGCAGTGATCACAGATGAGATGATCAAAGCAGTAGAAGAGTGCAATGACCTTGCGCCACTTCACAATCCTGCAAACTTGATCGGTATTCGTGCTTGTCAGGAATTGATGCCTGGAACACCTATGGTTGCAGTTTTCGATACTGCATTCCACCAGACAATGCCTGAAAAAGCATATATGTATGGACTCCCATACGAATACTATGAAAAATACAAAGTAAGACGCTACGGTTTCCATGGGACAAGCCACAGCTTTGTTTCAAAAAGAACAGCAGAATTGTTAGACAGACCTTACGAAGAAACAAAGACAATTGTCTGCCACTTAGGAAACGGCGCAAGTATCTGCGCAGTAGAAAATGGAAAATCTGTAGATACTTCTATGGGACTTACTCCATTGGAAGGACTTGTAATGGGAACACGTTCGGGAGATATCGATCCGGCAATTTTAGAGTTCATTGCGAAGAAAGAAGATCTTGATATTGACGGACTGATGACAATGTTAAATAAAAAATCAGGTGTATATGGTCTTTCCAACAACTTGTCAAGCGACTTCAGAGATTTGACAGCCGGAGCAGCACAAGGAAATAAACCGGCTCAGATCGCCTTAGATGTATTCTGCTATCGTGTGGCAAAATATGTAGGAAGCTATGTCGCAGCAATGAATGGTGTAGATGCAATTGCATTTACGGCAGGTATCGGTGAGAATGTATGCATCGTAAGAGAAAAAGTATGTGCTTACTTAGGATACTTAGGAGTAGAACTTAATAAAGAAGCAAATGCAAAGCAAGGAGAAGAAGTTACAATCTCTACACCAGATTCAAAAGTAAAAGTCATGGTTGTTCCTACAAATGAAGAACTTGCCATTGCACGTGAGACAGTTGCTTTAGTGTAAATAGAATTTTCTGATAAAAGTGTTGACAAATATCATTTACATGCTATAATAGTTTAGGTATGAATAGGAGTAACAATATGTTAATAAACCTATCAGACGTATTGTCTGAACATCACAAGACAATTGATAAGACTACTTCGGTAGAGATGACAGAATTTCATTCAGAATTAGGACGTTTTCCGGTTCTTGAGAAAGAGGATGTTCACATTGTTGTAAAACACGTGAAGAATCGCGAACTTATGATTACCGGAGAGGGAAGACTGGTGCTGGAGATTCCATGTGACCGTTGCTTAGAAGCGGTTCCAACAGAATTTATTTTGGAATTTACGAAGAATGTAGACTTAGATGAGTCGAGTGAAGAACAGGCAATGGAATTAGATGAAAAAAATTATATTGACGGATATAATCTTGACGTAGACAAATTACTCTATAATGAGATTTTGATAGGATGGCCGATGAAAATTCTGTGTCGCGAAGACTGTAAAGGAATTTGCAACATGTGTGGTCAAAACCTAAATAAGGGAACTTGTGACTGTGAAGATACAAGCCTTGACCCTAGAATGTCAGTTATCCGCGATGTTTTTAAGAATTTTAAGGAGGTGTAATCTATGTCAATCTGTCCAAAGAATAAATCTTCTAAAGCTAGAAGAGATAAAAGAAGAGCAAACTGGAAAATGAGCGCTCCAAATTTAGTGAAATGCAGCAAATGTGGAGAATTAATGATGCCACACAGAGTATGCAAAGCTTGCGGATCTTACAACAAAAAAGAGATTGTTAGCGTTGACTAATGAAAAGCGAAGAAAGAGAGTCGTCTGTTGACGGCTTTCTTTTTTTGAAAAAAGTTTATATTGATTTTTAGAGTGATGTCTAGTAAAATTACTGTTAGCAGTGCAGGAGGTAATAGCATGTCAGAAATTACAAAAGTAGCATTAGATGCCATGGGTGGAGATAACGCACCCGTAGAGATTGTAAAAGGTGCAATGGATGCCATCAGCAAGAGAAAAGATATTAAGATCTTTCTTGTAGGGCAAGAGAATGTTGTACAAAAAGAATTAGAAAAATATACTTACGATAAAGAACAGATTGAAGTTGTAGATGCGCCAGAAGTGATCGAGACAGCAGAGCCGCCGGTCATGGCAATTCGTAAGAAAAAACAATCATCAATCGTAGTCGCAATGAATATGGTAAAAAAAGGAGAGGCGGATGCATTTGTCTCTGCCGGAAGTTCAGGGGCAATTCTTGTCGGAGGACAGCTTTTAGTCGGTCGTATCAAAGGCGTGGAGAGACCACCGCTTGCACCATTATTGCCGACAGAAAAAGGCGTTTCATTGTTGATTGATTGTGGCGCTAATGTAGATGCAAGACCTTCTCACTTGGTACAATTTGCAAAGATGGGTTCTATCTATATGGAGCACGTTATGGGCGTGAAGAATCCGAAGGTTGCGATTGTGAATATTGGTGCAGAAGAGGAAAAAGGGAACGCACTTGTAAAAGAGACATTCCCGCTGCTGAAAGAATGTGAGGATATCAACTTTATAGGAAGTATTGAAGCCCGTGAGATTCCACATGGAATGGCAGATGTAATAGTATGTGAGGCATTTGTCGGAAACGTTATCTTAAAACTCTATGAAGGAGTCGGCGCAGTACTGATCAGCAAAGTGAAAAAAGGAATGATGACTTCGCTGCGAAGTAAGATTGGTGCTTTGCTAGTGAAACCAGCACTGAAAGAGACATTAAAAAGCTTTGATGCAAGTGAACATGGAGGTGCGCCGCTGCTTGGACTGAACGGACTTGTAGTAAAGACGCATGGAAGTTCCAAGGCAAAAGAGGTATCCAACTCAATTATTCAATGTGTAACGTTCAAAGAGCAGGGAATTAATGAAAAAATAAAAGAACGTATACAAAAACAAGAAAATGAGAATCAGGAATAAAAGATTCTGAGACAAAGGGAGAGAAAGAAATGGAATTTGAAAAATTACAAGAAATTATTGTGGATGTATTAAATGTAGGAGCAGAAGATATCACAATGGATACAACATTTGTGGATGATCTGGGCGCAGATTCGTTAGATATTTTCCAGATTATCATGGGAATTGAAGAAGCATTTGACATTGAGATCGACAATGAAGAAGCTGAAAAAATCGTTACAGTTGGTGACGCAGTAGAACAGATTAAGAATGCAATTAATTAATCGAATTATGAAAAAGCCCTGCGTAGGGCTTTTTCGCGTTTAGAAAGGGAGAGTTTATGGAACAGACAATGAGAGAGTTACAGGAAAGAATCGGATATACTTTCCGCAGACAGGAGTTGTTAAAATCAGCATTGATGCACAGTTCTTATACGAACGAGACACATTTGCCGAAATATAAGTGCAATGAACGTCTGGAATTTTTGGGAGATGCGGTATTGGAACTTGTTTCCAGCGAGTTTTTGTTTTTTGCAGATCGAAAGATGCCGGAGGGAGAATTGACAAAGACGAGAGCAAGTATGGTCTGTGAGCCTTCACTTGCGTTCTGTGCAAGAGAGATTGAGCTTGGCAAATATTTGTTTATGGGACGAGGAGAAGAGAATACAGGAGGAAGAGAGCGGGATTCCATCACATCCGATGCGCTGGAGGCACTCATCGGTGCGATTTATTTAGATGGTGGTTTTGCTAATGCAAAAGAGTTTATCTTAAAATTTGTCCTGAATGATCTGGAGCATAAAAAACTCTTTTATGATAGCAAGACTATCCTGCAGGAGATTGTGCAGGCACATTTTCCGTATGGAGTGGTGTATCATCTTATAAAAGAGGAGGGACCGGATCATAATAAATCGTTTACGGTTGCTGTTCATATTGGTGAGGAGTGTTATGGAGAGGGAACCGGAAGAACGAAGAAAGCGGCAGAGCAGGAAGCGGCATACCATGCGATTTTAAAGTTGCATGAGAAGAACATAAAGTAGGTGTAGGATGTATTTAAAAAGTATTGAAGTACAGGGCTTTAAGTCCTTTGCGAATAAAATTCTATTTGAGTTCCACAATGGAATCACCGGAATTGTAGGGCCGAATGGAAGTGGAAAGAGTAATGTCGCAGATGCCGTGCGCTGGGTGCTTGGTGAACAGCGCGCAAAGCAGCTTCGAGGTGGGAACATGCAGGATGTTATTTTCTCAGGCACTGAGAATCGAAAACCATTAAGCTATGCATCTGTTGCAATCACTCTGGACAATTCAGATCATCAGCTTGCGATTGATTTTGAGGAAGTGACAGTTGCTCGTAAGATTTACCGCTCCGGTGAGAGTGAATATCTGATCAACGGAAGTCCGTGCCGGTTGAAGGATGTCAATGAATTGTTCTACGATACCGGAATTGGAAAAGAAGGATACTCAATTATCGGACAGGGGCAGATTGATAAGATTTTAAGTGGAAAGCCGGAAGAACGAAGAGAGCTGTTTGATGAAGCAGCAGGAATTGTAAAATTCAAAAAGCGGAAAAATATGTCTGTGAAGAAGTTGGAGGAAGAAAGGCAGAATCTCGTTCGTGTAAATGATATTCTTGCGGAACTGCAAAAACAGATCGGACCTTTGGAAAAACAATCCGAAGTAGCAAGAGAATATCTGAAAAAGAAAGAATCTTTGAAGACATATGATATCAATTTGTTTTTGCTGGAGACAGAGCGGCTCAAAAAGGAAATTGCTGCGGTTGATCATAATTTAGAAAATACGACCAGAGAGCTTGCGGATGCAACGACACGATATGAAAATACGAAGACAGAATATGAGGCGATTGAACTAAAGACTGATGAGATTGACGCTGCGATGGAGAAGGCTAAGAGTCAGTTGAATGAGACCACATTATTAAAGCAGCAGCTGGAAGGTCAGATTGAGGTCCTGAAAGAGCAGATTAACACGGCACGAATGAATGATGAGCACATTGAACAGCGCTCTAAGACGATTTATAACGAAATGTCTGAGAGGGAAAAGAATCTTTCGGCGATGGGAAAAGATAAGTTTCAGATTCAGGAAAAGTTGTCAGAGCAGGAGGAGCAGGAGAAGGCAGCACAGCAACAGCTTTTGAAAATCCAAACAAAAAGTGCGGAACTTACAGAGGCGATTGATGAAAATCAGAATCAGATCATGGAGATTTTGAATAATCGCACAGCTACGAAGGTAAAGAAGCAGCGTTATGATTCGATGCTGGAACAGATTCAGGTGCGCCGTTCGGAAATGCACCAGAAATTAATCGCAGTGGAAAGCGAGGCGTCCGAACAGGATGAGCTCATCGCAAAGTTTGAGGCAGAGCTTCAGGAAATTGCACAGACGATTTCCGGATATGTCACAGAGAATAGGACATATGAAGAAAAGATAGCCGCCCTACAGCAGACGATTGCCAAAAAGAACGAACAGCTGCGTATTGGACAGACGGCATTTCACCGGGAACAATCTAGATTAGAGTCGTTAAAGAATATTACAGAACGCTATGACGGATATGGGAACAGCATCCGAAAAGTCATGGAAAAGAAAGAACAGGAAAGAGGACTCTTAGGTGTTGTTGCGGATCTGATCAAAGTGGACAAAGCGTATGAGATTGCGGTGGAGACTGCCCTTGGAGGAAGTATCCAGAACATCGTAACAGATAATGAAGAGACGGCAAAACGGATGATTACGTTTTTGAAGCAGAATAAATTCGGTCGGGCGACATTTCTTCCGCTGACGAGTATCAATGGAACAGCCGGTATTCGGCAAAACGAGGCTCTTCAAGAGGAGGGGGTGATCGGGCTTGCGAATACACTTGTTAAGGTGGAAGAAATATACAGGGGGCTTGCCAATCATCTGTTGGGAAGAACAGTTGTTGTAAAGCATATTGACCACGGGGTGGCGCTGGCAAAAAAATATAAGCAGACACTTCGCATTGTCACTTTAGAAGGAGAGTTGATTAATCCAGGCGGAGCAATGACCGGTGGAGCCTTCCGCAATTCCAGCAATCTTTTGAGCAGACGTCGTGAGATTGAAGAATTTGAAAAGACTGTCGAGAAGCTGAAAAGCGAAATGGATCAGATGGAGCAGGAAGTGGAACACGAAAAAGAGGCAAGAGCGGACTACTACAGTAAGATAGAGGCTATCAAGCAGCAGCTTCAGAAGGCTTATGTCATTCAGAATACGGCAAAGATGAATGCAGAGCAGGTTAAGGCAAAGAAAGCAGATGCGAAGGCGGTTTCAAGCAAGATTCATGAAGAAGGAGCTGAGCTGGAACAACAGATAAGGGAAATTCGGGAAAATCATGAATCGATTCAGGTAGAATTGGAAACTTCTGAAAAATTAGAACAAGAATTGACGGAACAGATTGCAAGCTATCAAAAAGAGTTAGATCAGGAACGTGAACGAGAAAGTAAACAGCTTTTAGAATCTGAGAAAGTGCATCTCGCTTATGCTGCAATGGAACAGAAATATCAGTTTCTGTTGGAAAATGAGCAGCGTATTCAGGAAGAGATCACAAAATTCAACGAGGAATTGTCTGCACTTCGTACCAATAAAGGGGATACATCCGAAGAGATTCAGAAAAAAGAGACCCAGATTGAAGATATTTGGCTGACGATTGCAAATTCGAAAGAACTGTTTGAGGAGATTCAAAAAGAGATTGCATCTTATAGCAGTCAGAAAGAAGAACTCACAAAGAAACATAAAGCATTTCTTGCAGAGCGAGAAGCACTTTCCAAACACATGTCGGATCTGGACAAAGAATCCTTTCGTTTGAACAGCCAGAAAGAGGCGTTTGAGCAGGCTTCTGAAAAGCAGATCAACTATATGTGGGAAGAATATGAGCTGACTTACAATATGGCGCTGAAGATCAAAGATGAGAACCTGACGGATCTTACGTTTATCAAAAAACAGATACAAGCTTTGAAAAATGAGATTCGTTTACTTGGAAATGTCAATGTTAATGCGATTGAGGATTTTAAAGAAGTATCAGAGCGATATGCATTTTTAAAGAATCAGCATGACGACTTGATTGAGGCGGAAGCAACATTAAAACAGATTATCGAGGAGCTGGATGCAGCCATGCGAAAGCAGTTCAGAGAACGTTTTGCGGAAATCTGTGTGGAATTCGATAAAGTGTTCAAACAGCTATTCGGAGGCGGAAAAGGGACATTGGAACTTCAGGAGGAAGAAGATATTCTGGAGGCGGGAATCCGCATCATTGCACAGCCTCCCGGAAAGAAACTGCAGAATATGATGCAGCTTTCGGGTGGTGAAAAAGCATTGACAGCCATTTCGCTGTTGTTTGCAATTCAGAATTTAAAACCATCTCCGTTTTGCCTGCTTGATGAGATCGAGGCGGCATTGGATGACTCGAATGTCGACCGTTATGCGAGATATTTGCATAAGCTGACAAAAAACACGCAGTTTATCGTGATTACGCATCGTAGAGGAACGATGACTGCGGCAGACAGACTATATGGAATTACGATGCAGGAAAAAGGGGTATCGACACTCGTGTCGGTAGATTTATTAGATAAAGATTTGACGAATTAGAGGAGGAACTTATGGGAGAAAAAAAGGGATTTTTTAAACGACTGGTGGAAGGACTCACCAAGACAAGAGACAATATTGTCTCCGGAATTGACAGTATTTTTAATGGATTTTCAAACATCGACGATGACTTTTATGAAGAACTCGAAGAGATTCTTATTATGGGAGATTTGGGCGTCCATGCGACAATGGAAGTTATTGAGGATCTGAAGAAAAAAGTCAAAGAAAACCATATTAAGGAGCCAGCAGACTGTAAGCAGTTTTTAATTGACAGCATCAAAGAACAGATGGATGTCGGGGAAGCTGCATATGAGTTCGAGGATCGTACATCGGTTGTATTGATCATTGGAGTAAATGGTGTCGGAAAGACGACGACCATCGGAAAACTTGCCGGGAAACTACGGGCGCAGAATAAGAAAGTTGTACTTGCAGCAGCAGATACATTCCGTGCGGCAGCAGGAGAGCAGCTTAAAGAATGGGCAAACCGTGCGGAGGCAGAATTGATTGGCGGTCAGGAAGGATCTGACCCGGCTTCGGTTGTATATGATGCGGTTGCAGCGGCTAAGGCACGGAAAGCAGATGTTCTTTTGGTGGACACGGCAGGACGTCTTCATAATAAAAAGAACCTGATGGAAGAACTTCGAAAAATTAACCGTGTCCTGGAGAGAGAATATCCGGATGCGTATCGTGAGACATTGGTTGTGTTGGATGGAACAACTGGTCAAAATGCGTTAGCACAGGCAAAAGAATTTAAAGATGTTGCAGATATCACAGGTATCGTGCTGACAAAGATGGACGGAACAGCCAAAGGCGGAATTGCAGTAGCCATTCAATCAGAACTTGGTATCCCTGTAAAATACATCGGTGTCGGGGAAAGTATTGATGATCTGCAGAAATTTAACTCCGATGATTTTGTAGATGCACTGTTTCTCACCAAAGAGTAATAAAAATAAAGAAAGAAGGAATCCATATGTTGACATTAGAAAAATTTGAGCAGGCAAGTGAAATTGTAAAACGAGTAACGAATCCAACAAAGCTGGTATACAGTGACTACTTAAGTCAGCAGACAGGCGGAAAAGTGTATTTAAAACCTGAGAATATGCAATATACCGGAGCATATAAGCTGCGCGGTGCATATTATAAAATCAGCACCTTGTCTGAAGAAGAAAGAGCAAAAGGTCTGATTACAGCTTCTGCCGGGAACCATGCACAGGGCGTCGCGTATGCGGCAAAAGCATTTGGCTGCAAAGCTACAATTGTTATGCCGACTGTGACACCACTTATCAAAGTCAATCGTACAAAGAGTTACGGGGCAGAAGTGATTTTGCATGGGGATGTATATGATGACGCCTGTGCAAAAGCATATGAACTGGCAGAAGAACACGGATATACATTTGTACATCCGTTTGATGATTTGGACGTTGCAACCGGACAGGGAACGATCACAATGGAAATTATTCAGGAACTTCCGACTGTTGACTATATTTTGGCACCAATCGGTGGTGGCGGTCTGATCACAGGCGTGTCAACACTTGCAAAAATGCTGAATCCCAAAATTAAAGTCATCGGTGTAGAACCTGCGGAGGCAGCAAGCATGAAAGCGGCGCTCAAAGCCGGACATGTTGTGACTCTGCCAAGCGCGAATACAATTGCAGATGGTACTGCTGTAAAAACAGTCGGTGAAAATACATTAGAATATGTGAAAGAAAATGTAGATCAGATTCTGACTGTGGAGGATGATGAATTAATCGGAGCATTCCTTGATATGGTTGAAAACCATAAGATGATTGTAGAGAATTCGGGATTGTTGTCTGTTGCCGCTTTAAAACAGCTTGATTTGAAAGGAAAGAAAGTCGTATCGATCCTAAGCGGCGGAAATATGGACGTCATTACCATGTCCTCAATCGTGCAGCACGGTCTGATCCAAAGAGACAGAATTTTCTCCGTATCCGTATTGCTTCCGGATAAGCCGGGTGAGTTGGTGCGTGTTGCGGATACAATCGCAAAGGCGCAGGGAAATGTCATCAAGCTGGAGCACAACCAGTTTGTCAGCACAAACCGTAATGCGGCTGTGGAACTTCGCATCACAATGGAATCATTTGGAACAGAGCATAAGAAAGAAATTTTGAAGGCGCTGGAAGACAACGGATACAAGCCAAAGAGCATCAGTGCAAAATTGTATTAGAAATCATCCGGAAAGGAAAGATATATGGAGTATAATCGAAGACCGAAAGAAGGGGAATGTTATCGGCATTTTAAAGGAAGACGGTATCAGGTCATTGGAATCGCAAAGCATTCGGAGACGATGGAAGAACTCGTTGTGTACAGACAACTGTATGGGGAACAGGAGTTGTATGTGAGACCATTGGAGATGTTTATAAGCAAAGTGGATAAAGAAAAATATCCAGAGGTAGAACAAGAATACCGATTTGAATTAGAGGGAGAGGAGGACGGTCAAAGAGAAGATGACCGTTCGCTCCTCTGGGAGTTTCTGGAACTGTCTTCCGTAAAAGAAAAAATGGATTTTCTGCAGAAAAAGAAATCGGAGATTACGGAGGAGTTTATCGGAATCGTGGCGCAGAGTCTTGACTTTGTGGAAAATGACGGAACGGTTGAGGAGCGGTATGAGGCAGTGATGCAGTATTTGCGGACTGTGATGCGGTATGAGAGCGGAAGATTACGGTAAAGGATGAAAATAAGAAATGAGAAACAACGAAATAAAATTACAAATTGCAATATGTGACGATGAGACATTTTTTTTAGATAAGATACTATAAATGAGCAAATTTGAAAAATTGCACAAAACTACACTGCGAATTTCATAAATGAATCAAAATCATTACTTTCCTTTGCGCATTGAAAAAGATA